>MAAC01011160.1_pt1 | contig 16363 bp, 16 predicted proteins | sample 1115981 | NCBI WGS metagenome assembly MAAC01 (sample SAMN04961126, study PRJNA320927) | seawater metagenome | isolation source: sample BD02T64 sea water enriched with oil for 64 days | place: USA:Gulf of Mexico | collected 2013-07-27 | reverse complement strand
AGAAAGCATAATATAAACGATTGTACATCATGGTTAGAATGACCAAAATGTATAATCGAATACGCAAAATCGCTCATAATAAAAAATACTGAAGTAGGGCGTTAAACAGATTTTTTCTTGGTGGTGGATTTTTTCTTAACGGGAGTCTTTTTTGTAGCAGCGACTTTTTTCTTAACAGGAGCCTTTTTTGTAGCAGCGACTTTTTTCTTAGCGGGAGCTTTTTTTGTAGCTGGTGAAGTCACTAATCCTGCCATCAAAAATGACCAAATAAAATCCCCGATCTCTTCCAAAGTATGAGTTCCATCTTCCTTGTACCATGTCGAAACCCAATTTAATGCGCCTAGCCCAATGATTCGCAATAGATCCTCATTTAGATCATTTCGAATGACTCCTTGCTCAACAAGAATACTGATTAGACTCGCCCATAACTGCTCGTATTGGTCTCGAAGCCCCAACATTTTCTCCCGTGCATCGCCTTTTAGCGATCGCCATTCAAAACACGTAAGTGAGCATTTATACAGGCACGCAATTGCTCAGTTGGCTCGGTTGAGCTTGCACAAGCTTCTAAAACTGCACTTGATATTTGCTCTATCGCAAGCTTCATTAAATCAACTAACAATGCTTCTTTTGTGTTGTATCGATAATGTAGGCTACCAGGGAACATCTCACATGCTTCCGCTACTTGTTTGACCGTTGTGCGCTCAAATCCCTGCTCGCGAAAGAGCTTTGACGCTCTGTTTAGAATAAACAGCCTGTCAGCAGGTTCTTTTGCTTCGCCTTTTTTCGATGCATGCTTTTTCATATGAGCCCAATTAGCTTGTCTTTGGTTGGTTGTATAACCCTGGAATGGTACAAGGGAACGTAGTTCTAGTCAAAAGGCTATTGCCCAGATGCTAATCCCAAAGCCGAAAAGGGTAGCATGCCCCAATGTCTAATACCTTTTAGGATCGGACATAGTCCAAATAGCTAGACTAGGTTATCGATCTATATATGGAAAAAGCAGCGTGAAGAATGCATACTGTTTAACATAATATATATTATGCGCATACTAATGTGGTTATTATTCAAGCTTCGCCAAAGCTCAAAACGGGGCCACAAGTGCTGAAAATCAACTAAACTCTAAAGATTACCTGCACATAGAGTAACTAACACCCAATGCAAACGCCTAGGATCATAACGACGACCGTCTTACTGATGATACTCATCTCAGGTGCACATGCTGAGACTGAAGATCCTATCCGTTTTGTAATCCCTTCATTCAAGCCATACACCTACCAGGAAAATTACGAGCTAAAAGGCATTGGCGTCGATAAGGTCACCGACGTAATGAAGGTCATGCGCCAAACCTTTACACTAAAACTCGTGCCCAATTATGGCCGCGCCCTAAAAGATCTCACCAAAAACAGCGCTGACGGATTCTTTTTAGCATCAGAGAATCCAGAGCGTAATCAGGTTGCGGTCTTTTCAGGTCCTTTAATGATCAATCGTTGGAGCTGGTTCTTTATTAGAGAAAGCCCAACATCTACACGCAATAAACACTTTAAAACTAAGACTAAGATCGGAACATTTCTGCATGCAAATACCCACAAGTGGCTCATTAAAAATAATTATAGCCAAATCAAGCCCGTCCTTAAGACCGAATTACTCCCAGAAATGTTACTGTATGGGCGCGTTCAAGGGGTCTTTATTGCCGAAATGGTCTTTCATAACGCGGTTAAAAAGAACAATATGGAGCTCATTCAATTCAGACAGGAAGACGAAATATCAAAGCCTTTTGGTATCTATATATCGAATTCCTATCTCAAAGATCACCCAGATTTTATGGACAAACTCAACACTGCAATCGCTCTGGTCAACGCGCGTTAACGCATCTTTTTGCTGCGCCCAGAGGAATGTCTTTCCTTTAAATCACTATCAATATACCTATCAGTGGTATGCATCGACGCATGACCAGCATCATCTCGCACGTGTTCTCTAGGGCGAACTTTAACGTCTTCTGAGATTCCAGTGTGCCTTAACCAGTGTACTGTTGCAGCTTCTAACTCGTTAGCGTCGTTATCAAAACCTTCGTCACGCATCCTCTGGAACGCCAAATCGAAGCAATTCTGTACGATTGTTCTTATTTGTCGCGTGCTCGTAACAGGGCCATTACCTAAATTCTTAGGAACAAGCGGAGACGATTCATCTGCGGTAGGTAGCGCAGGAAGATCCAAGGATCGGCGAAACCGCTTGAGTGATGTAAGCATTTCATCAGATACAGTCACGATACGGCTCTTATTTCCTTTACCAACCACGTGAAGCCACCAATTACCGTCCATATCTTTTCTAAAGTCACCCATTTGAGGAATCGATCGCTCATCGGCAACAAGCTCAGAAATACGGAGGTACATGCCATACAGACAATTCATAATAAACAACGTACGTTCATGCCTAGGATTATCGTCGGCTAATATTTCTGCTGTTTCTAAAACAAATTCCCATTGAAGATTACTTATTCGACGCACTGGGGTTTTGGTATTTCTTTTCTGTAAGAACTTACTTTTTTGCCTGATTAGGATTACTGGATTTGATTCTGTGATTTCTTCTTGTATTAAAAAATTGAAGAACGATGAGAGAACGGAAAATAACGCGCGAATACCTGGCTGTGACAATGCATATTTTTTGGGGTTGGGACTGATCCCATGTTTGCGATCAACTTTAGTGCTACTAACAACAAATGGTCGCCAATTCTTGTTGGTTTTACGTAGACCTTCACGGCTAACGAATCGGGATACATTTTTTGTTCCAATCCACGCTTGTGGTGGCTTTTGGCAGAACCGTATAAATTCTTCGATATCATGCCTTTTTAAGTTGAGAATTGATTCCCTTCGAATTAGCCAAGTCCATTGCAGTAACCGTTCAATTTCCCTGCGGTATGCGTTGAATGTTGGGTTGCTACCGTTATAACTGTAAATGAATTTCCAGCCGTATTCATAATCAATAGAGTAGCCAGCACCTTGTATTTGGTCTGGCACATCGAATTGTTTTAGACTGAAGGGGTTTGATAAGTGCTCAAGGTTGTCGTAGATCGGTTTCGGAGGTGAATTCTCCGGTTTTAGCGTCGAAATGGACATGAGCAGCCTTATAGAATGAACCAAATTAGGCAAATTTTAGGGGATATCTTCCCTAAATGCAATATTCCGATAATCACATTTATCGGAATATTGCAGGCACATTCTACTGATCAATTTGCCAATCCCATTCTCATAACCTTAAGTATCTCGTCAGACCGAATTTTCGCAATCCTGCATTTATACGATCTGACGAGATCGTCGCGAGTGTTAGATCATAGCCTCAATCATCGCGTCCACATCAACCTCATCTTCTAACTTTTCTTCAACTTCTGTGATTTTTTCAAATACAATCACATCGCCATCAAGGCCAAGGCTGGATGCATTTTCCAATAACGCGGGATTGATCACCATCTCTGCTTGACGATGAATCCATTGGGGAAGCTTATTATATTGTGCTCTTACTAGGCCCTCTAATTTCGAAACTTGCTTTGGGCTTTCAGATGCCGCGCTAACAACAAAGTCACCCGCCTCTAATATATGACGACAAAGAGCATGCATTTTGTCGTCTGTCGCTTGGCTCACAATAATCTTATTGCCTTTAGAGAGCATTTTGTTGATGTAATAGAAACAGACTAGTGTTTCATCATAAGTATAACCCGGATTAATAATAGCCAAATCAAATCGGTGCTCTTGAAAATAGAAATCTGGCAACACCTGATCTGCTGACTGCGGAACAATATCAGCCCATTCATCTAGTCCGTCATTATTTAGCTGCTCCAGCACTGCGCTGTCATTATCACTAACAACCAAAGTAAATTGAGGTTCTTCCAAATTATTGAGAGCATCAACGAGCACTTTACTACTTTCGTAAGACCCAGTACCTATCTGTAATATGGATTGAGCTGCTGCTTCCTTGGTGGTTTTACGAACAAGTTCTAATGCGGATTCCGTTATTTGATGGGCCATTGGGCTTCCTTTTCGAGTGACGGCTGGACAATTCACAACTAAACGAAGGTCTTACCCTTCAAAAAGGCGTAGTTTATCCATAGTACTAACAACCTTCCACGAATTTCAGCAATATCTTGAGCTTCTAATGTATCGGAGGCCCAACGGTATATTCTCATCATAATAATTATGCCGATATTTCATCTTCCAAGTAGAAATCTACGTAAGACTTGATCACTTTTGGATTGAGAAAAGTTCAAAATTAGCCGAGATATCCTTCTCTCCTTTTTAGTTCTATGGTCATGAATTCTTTAATTTTATTACAATTTGGACACACGAGATTAGAATGCGTTAAATAGAGGGAAACTTTTAACTTATTTGATTAACAAAAACTGTCACTTTTGGTTTTTATACTATAATCTTTTAGAAAACCCCGTAACTTAAACGAAAGGTCTCTATGCGAATCGGCAAATGGGCTGCATTACTTTCTTTGTTCTGGATACTTCTGTCAGGGTACATTCAACCTTTGTTGCTCAGTTTTGGCGCAATATCCGTTGTTATCGTGCTAATTGTTTTAAAACGTATGGATGATGTTGATAAAGAGCCCATTAATATAAGTTCCGGCCTTAGAATGTGCCGTTATCTCACATGGTTAGTTGGGCAGATCATAATCTCCAGTGTTGAGGTTACCAAGTTAGTTTGGGGGCCTACTAACAAGCTCTCCCCCACCTTGGCAAAGATATCCGCAAAAAACAGTCCCAAAAAGGCCCACGCTCTATACGCAAATTCCATTACCTTAACACCCGGTACGCTTAGCGTGGATTTGGAAAATGATGAAATAACCGTCCATGCACTGCATAAATCATCAATTGATGAGCTTAAGAAAGGCGAAATAGAACAAAAAATAACTAAAATATGGGGCGGCAACAAATGACTGGTGTTTTAGCAGCAGTGTGCATTGCTATCTTAGTAGTCATCGGCATCGCTCTTGCTCGAGCGTTTAAAGCCCCCACGGTTTACGATCGCATTCTTGGCGTCAATATGTTTGGTACAAAAACTGTTCTATTCATCGCCGTTGTCGGGTTTATGATGGGACGACCGGATTTTTTGGATATTGCCATCGTATATGCACTCATAAATTTTATAGGTATGGTTGCCGTACTCAGATTCTTTGAGTACACAGCACCCGTTGAATAATTAACCAACAATTATGGTGAGGCATGGCTGTCTTAGACATTATCAGTAGCATTTTGCTAATTGCAGGCGTTTTCTTTGGGTTAAGCGGTGCCATTGGTCTTTTCAAATTCCCAGACTTTTTCACTCGTGTACATGCAGCCAGTGTTACTGATTCCATAGCCGCCATTCTAATTATAGGCGGGTTACTCCTGCAAACATCGTTCGACCTAAACACCGCTAAGTTACTATTTATTCTACTATTTTTAATGATCACTAGTCCTACAGCATCCCATGCACTTGCAAAGTCTGCGCGGCATGGAGGTTTGCTTACTCTGGAAGAAACTAAGGACGGACAACAGGAGCAAGGACAGTAATGGCTGAGTTTATTAATTTGGCGCTATTAGCAATGCTCGCCCTTACGGCCTTACGAGTCATTTTTCTCAAAGATTTGTTTGCAGTAGTGATGTTATTTGGTATATACAGCTTTTTGTCTGCACTAATATTCGTCAATCTCGACGCCGTTGATGTTGCCTTTACGGAAGCTTCCGTCGGCGCAGGCATTTCAACAGTACTAATGCTAGGCACCCTAGCCCTCACAGGAAGAACCGAAAAAGAAAATAAACACTCTTCCGTGTTACCTTTATTGGTTGTTACCGTCACTGGTGCTGCACTTATATATGCAACACTTGATATGCCTCCTTTCGGCCACCCAGATAACCCCATACATCAACACGTAGCGCCTCGTTACATTGAAGAATCCCCCAAAGAAGTAGGCCTACCAAATATGGTAACGTCAGTTTTAGCAAGCTACCGTGGCTTCGATACGCTTGGCGAAACGGTGGTTGTATTCTCTGCGGCAATAGGCGTAATTTCCCTTCTTGGGTTCAGGCGCCGCGAGGAAAACGACACACCGAAATCCGGTTTAAAAGAGCATCACGTTCTAAGGGTCGTCGCCAAAATCATCATTCCACTGATTATCCTATTCGCTCTCTATGTACAGTTCCATGGTGATTTTGGCCCCGGCGGTGGCTTTCAGGCCGGCGTCATTGCCGCAGCAGCCTTTATTCTCTATGCCCTGGTCTTTGGGCTTCCCTTGGCTTTTGCCGTTATCAGTCCAAAATTCTTGCAGGTCATGGCTTCTTTCGGTGTATTACTTTATGCAGGTGTCGGCCTCTACAGCATGTCGCAAGGCGGACAATTCCTTGACTACAACAAGCTAGCAGCAGACCCTGTAGCAGGGCAACACTACGGCATCCTGATTATAGAATTAGGCGTTGGAATTACCGTTTTTGCCGTTATGTTAAGTATTTTCTATGCCTTTGACAGCCAGGTAGAGAGGTCAAACGTTCAATGAATTTCATTAACGACTACTACAACTACTGGATCGTCGTGTTTTTAATGATGACCGGTTTTTATATCGTTATATCCGCAAACAATCTCGTTAAGAAGATCGTTGGATTGAACATTTTTCAAACATCAGTTTTCATGCTTTATATATCCATGGGGAAGATCAGTGGTGGTACTGCCCCCATTGTCGCCGAGGGGGTGACTCAGTACTCAAACCCCCTGCCCCACGTTCTTATTCTTACGGCCATTGTGGTCGGTGTAGCAACTACAGCCGTTGGTCTATCGCTTATTGTTCGAATTAAACGGGCATATGGCACGGTAGAAGAAAACGAATTCGAAAACAAGGACGATGCCATTTAATGCTAGAACAACACTTAGCTGCACTCCCTATCATACTCCCATTAATAGCGGCGCCTCTAACGCTGCTATTGGGGCGCTCCATTTTGTCATGGGGGTTTGCGACCTTTGTCAGTGGATGCGCCAGCGTGGTCGCCTGGCAATTATTGTTGGCCGCTTTATCTAACGGGGCATTAAGTTATGCTGTCGGAGGCTGGCCGCCGCCTTGGGGCATTGAGTTGCGTATTGACGCTGCCAATGCTTTTGTACTACTAGCAGTCACGACAATTTCTACTCTCGTACTGATCTATTCTAAAGACAGCATACAAAAAGAGATTGAGGCCCATAAACACTCCCTCTACTTTACCGCGCATTTACTATGCCTTGCCGGGCTTTCCGGCATCCTAGTCACTGGCGATGCATTTAATCTCTTTGTTTTCCTAGAAATATCTTCCCTAGCAACTTACACGTTAGTAAGCCTAGCTTCCGACAGAAGATGCTTAACATCAGCATTTCGCTATCTCGTCATGGGAACCATTGGAGCAACCTTTATATTGATTGGTGTTGGTTTACTCTATATGAAGACCGGCACTCTCAATATGCTTGACCTTGCCAACCGAATCGCTCCCTATGAAAGCAGTCGTACAATTAACACAGGGTTAGCGTTTGTAATGGTTGGCGTGAGCATCAAGCTCGCGTTGTTCCCGTTACATATGTGGCTCCCCCCTGCTTATACCCACGCGCCATCAGCAGTAACTGCGTTCTTGGCAAGTACCGCCACCAAAGTTGCGGTTTATGTGATGATTCGCTTTATCTTCACCATCTTTGGAGTCGAGCACGTCTTTCATGAGATGAATATAGATTTAATCCTGATGGCTCTAGCCATCGTGGCTATCTTTAAATGCTCCTACATGGCTACTGTTCAAAGCAATGTAAAGACAGTGCTGGCTTACAGTAGTGTTGCACAAATTGGCTACATGATTCTTGGCATTAGCTTGGTAAGCGTAACAGGGCTGATGGCAGGGCTTATACATATATTCAATCATGCGCTAATGAAAGGCGCATTGTTTATGGCAGTAGGCGCGGTCTTTTATCGCGTTGGCTCAGTTGACATTAAAGCTTTTAGAGGACTGGGAAAGCAAATGCCTCTTACCATGGCCGCATTCACTATTGCAGGCCTGAGCATTATTGGTGTGCCACTGACGGTTGGATTTGTCAGTAAATGGTACCTAGTTACTGCTGCACTGGAACAAAACCAATGGATTCTCGCAGCGTTGGTATTGGGCGGCTCTCTATTGGCGGTGGTGTATATTGGACGCATTATAGAGGCGGCCTATTTTCAAGACCTATCCGATACACTAGATCCTAACGATATAAAAGAAGTTCCCTTGTTGATGCTTGCACCTATGTGGACGCTAGTCATTGCAAATATCTACTTTGGTATTGATACAAGCATAACAACAGAAGCCGCCACTAGTGCATCTGAATGGCTTTTCCAGAATCATAACCTGCAGGAGGTTTCTCCATGAATCTCTGGCAAGGCGTAGAACCATCACAACTAATCACCCTCTCCATCTTAGTGCCTCTTGTCGGCGCATTATTGGTTATCGCAACAGGGAAGATTCCAAACTTAAGAGAGTCCGTCACCCTGACAACTGCGGCAATTCTGTTCAGCATTGTCCTTGCTATCACCGACTACATATTTATAGGCACTGAGTTACGACTTGATGTTATCGAAATATTCCCTGGACTAGGGATAAGCTTTGAAGTCGAGCCACTAGGCGTTCTCTTCGCCCTTGTCGCCAGTTTCTTATGGATAGTGACCACGATATATGCAATAGGCTATATGCGAGGCCACCATGAAATAAACCAAACACGCTTTTTCTGTTGCTTCGCACTGGCGATTAGCTCAGTCATGGCAATCTGCTTCTCTGGTAATTTACTTACTCTCTTCATCTTTTATGAAATTCTAACCCTCTCAACTTACCCGCTCGTCACCCACGCAGGCACCGAGGCTGCGAAGCAAGGTGGTCGAGTTTATCTGGGTATATTGTTGAGTACCTCAATTGCATTCTTACTTTTTGCCATACTTGGCACCTGGAGCATGACTGGCACCTTAGACTTTCGTGCCGGCGGTATTTTTAACGACTCGAATGACAAAATGGTACTTGGCGTACTCCTCGTATTATTCTGCTACGGCATCGGCAAAGCAGCAATCATGCCGTTTCATCGCTGGTTGCCCGCCGCGATGGTCGCACCAACACCCGTAAGCGCACTTCTACACGCCGTCGCCGTTGTAAAGGCTGGCGTGTTTAGCATATTAAAAGTAGTTATCTATATTTTTGGCCTCGATGACCTTAGAGAGCTAGCAACGACTGATATCATGCTATATATCGGGGCGACAACCATCTTGCTTTCCTCGTGCATTGCGATCACAAAAGACAACCTAAAAGCACGACTAGCCTATTCCACCATAAGTCAGTTGAGCTATATCGTAGTTGGTGCCTTATTGGCGTCTTCCATAGCCGCTGCCGGTGCCGCACTGCATATCGCAACACATGCCGTTGGAAAAATAACACTATTTTTCTGTGCCGGTGCAATTATGGTGGCAAGCCATAAAAAGAATATCAGCGAGATGGCCGGACTCGGCAGGCAAATGCCTATCACAATGGCTGCATTCGCGATTGGTGCCATAAGCATCATCGGATTGCCGCCCATGGCCGGAACATGGAGTAAATGGTACCTCACTATTGGCGCTTTAGAAGCAGACAAACTAATCATCGTTGCCGTATTAATGATTAGCTCATTACTGAATATCGCTTACCTACTACCGATACCAATCAAAGCATTCTTTAATACACAGACAAAAGAACCCGAACCCTGGGCATGGAGTGAGACCAAAGAGGCGCCACTACCGATCCTCATAGCCATTAGCATTACTTCTGCTGGCTGCCTTGCATTGTTTTTCTATCCTCAGCCCCTGATCGATTTAATCAATCTGATTCCGGGTGTCTCAACCAATATCAATGGAGCGGGTTAAATGGCTGAGCAGAATGAGCCTAAAGACTTTTTTGACAAGCCTGAAAACATTAGCAAGATGCTAAAAGTCTTCTACGTAATTTGCGGTATGCTTGTCGTTGCTGACTTCATCGTCCATCGCCACATCTACCATGATTGGGAAAATATTCCCGCCTTTTATGCAATATATGGGTTTGTAGGGTGTGTCGTACTCGTATTGATTGCGAAAGAAATGCGTAAAATCATAATGCGCGGGGAGGACTACTACGATGAATAGCATGATATTACTTCCCCCATTCTTGCCCCTACTTCTCGGTGCTTTTGCTGCAATCCTTTTAAGAGGAAAGTTACGCAATATTATTATGCTGCTGACGCCAGTCATTGGTGCTGCAAATCTTTACGCCCTCGAGCCCGGTATATTCTGGTCTCTAGAATTCATGGGTTACGCACTGGAACCTGTGCGTATAGACAAGCTCAGCTTAATGTTTGGGTACCTCTTTCATATCGCATCATTAATAGCCATCATCTATGCACTTCACGTAAAAGATACGGTACAGCATGTATCGGGATTAGCCTACGCTGCCAGTGCCGTTGGTGCGGTCTTCGCCGGTGACCTGCTTACTCTATTCATATTTTGGGAGTTGCTCGCGCTCACGTCAGTATTTCTTATTTGGGCACGCAGAACTGATCGGGCGTACTCATCTGGAATACGCTATTTAATAATTCAAGTGCTATCAGGTGTGATGCTCCTAGCTGGGCTATTGATATTCGCAAAAATCAACAATAGCCTTCTATTTAACGAAATTGGATTGGAACACGAAGGCCTTGCGGAAATAGGTGCATGGCTGATTTTCTTAGCCTTCGGTATAAAATGCGCGTTCCCCTTCGTGCATAATTGGCTTACCGATTCATACCCAGAGTCCACCCCTACCGGCACTATATTTCTTGCGTCATTCACCACTAAAGTTGCAGTGTATGCCTTTGCTAGAGGCTTCCCAGGCACCGAGCTATTAGTATGGATTGGTGTCACCATGGCCTGCTTCCCCATTTTCTTTGCTGTAATCGAAAACGACCTTCGCAGAGTGCTAGCGTATAGCCTGATTAACCAAATTGGTTTTATGATTGTAGGAATCGGCATTGGTACCGCTGTTGCCTTAAACGGTGCCGTAGCACACGCCTTTAACGATGTAATCTTTAAAGGTTTGTTAATGATGACGATGGGTGCGGTTCTACATATGACCGGCAAGATAAACGGATCCGAGCTTGGCGGTCTTTATAAGAGTATGCCAAAAACGACGGTGTTCTGTATCGTAGGGGCCGCATCAATTTCTGCATTCCCATTATTCAGCGGGTTCGTGTCTAAATCGATGATCATGAGCGCAGCAGTCGCAGAAGGTTATGACGTAGTATGGTTACTACTACTTTTTGCAGCAGCGGGCGTCTTTCACCATGCAGGAATTAAGATCCCCTACTTCGCATTTTTCGCTCACGACTCAGGCATTCGTACCACTGAGCCGCCGCGCAACATGCTAATAGCCATGGGACTAGCCGCCGCACTCTGCATTCTTATTGGCTCATTCCCTGCACAAACAGTGTACGCGCTACTGCCATGGGATTCTGTGTATCAACCCTATGACATCACCCATGTATTAACACAGCTTCAACTCTTATTCTTCTCAGCGCTGGCGTTCGTATGGCTAAATCTACGCCATATGTATCCACCAGAGCTACCTTCGACTAACCTAGATGCAGATTGGTTCTACCGAAAGTTAGCACCTGCATTTATTAAAAGATTCGCTAGTGCCGTTTATGGTATGTATGCCAATACTGAGAAGCTAGCGATCGCATCGATCAAGCAAATGATCCAGAACTCTTATGATTCCGAAGAGGAAAAACCTAAAGGCTATTTTGCAAGATTATGGCCAACTGAGACCATGGTAGTCTGGGTTGCCGTGTTACTTGCTGTCTACTTGCTGCTTAACTATATCTAGTTAAATAACATAGTTGAGCACGGCCACCGGTTCGTAAAGTGAAAAATGGGAGACGCAAAGTCTCCCTTTGATATCTTCTACACACTATCCACAGGACCTTTAAGCAACGATAGAATCATTTCTGCAGCATAAAGTGAAATTTCTTCCACGGATTCAAGACTTACGAATACCCCATCCGTTTTTAAGCGACACAGCCCATGCAAGGTTGCCCAGGTAGTTTGGGACATTCGTGTCACATCGACTGATTTTGGTAAGCTCCCCTTTTCTTGTAGATGCCTAACAATATGGGTGTATCGACGAAAGGTGGCGTGCCCTTTTTCGATCAGCTTTGGTGACGGATCGTTCCGCCATGTGACAGCGCCGAACATCAACTCGTATTTTTCTGGATGCAACGCTGCATACCGTACATAGCTAACAACGTATTGCTTCAACACCTCTTCAATCGATAAGGCATCAGTGGATTCCGTCCCATCAAGTATCCCATTTAGGTCTTCAAAGGATCTTTCTGCGATAGCGCATAGCAAGGTGTGCTTTGATGAAAAATGATGGTACGGCGCCTGCCGAGATACCCCTGCGCGCTCAGCTAGTTCGCGCATGGTAAGCCCACCAATACCTCGTTCGCCTAGTAACTCTTCTGCCTTTTCAAGCAAGGTATTGCGTAGGTTTTGGTGGTGATATTTTTTGGTTTCAACTGTCATGGGGTAAAAGATAGCAAACCCATCTTGACAGTGTCAAAATAAATGGTATCTTGACACTGTCAAGTTAATACCGATTACAGGAAAAAAGAGGCCAACGTATGAGCAACCAACACTACCCACATATGCTGGAACCCCTGGACTTAGGGTTCACTACGCTTAAAAACCGCGTCATCATGGGCTCCATGCATACGGGTCTGGAGGATCGCTTTTGGAATATAGGTAAGTTGGCCGCCTACTTTGCAGAGCGCGCTAAGGGTGGCACTGGCCTAGTCATCACGGGGGGATACAACCCTAACCGCCGAGGTTGGTTCTATCCTACAGCAGGTAGTTTCAATCGCTATGGCGACATTCCAAACCATCTACGTGTCACCAGTGCAGTGCATAAGGAAGGCGGTAAGATTGCGTTACAGATCCTACACGCCGGCCGCTATAGCTATCATCCACTCTCCCATTCTGCCTCCGCGAAAAAGGCCCCTATCAATCCGTTTAAGCCAAAAGCAATGACCGAAGGTGAGATCAAGTCCACCATCAAGGCATTCGCCAAAACGGCAAAGCTAGCAAAGATGGCGAAGTACGATGGCGTTGAGATCATGGGTAGCGAAGGCTACTTGATCAACCAATTCATGGCTCCCCACGTTAACCAACGTAAAGACAAATGGGGCGGCAGCATCGAGAACCGCATGCGCCTGCCGGTTGAGATCGTGAAAGAAACCCGCAAGCAGGTGGGCAAAGACTTCATCATCATCTTCCGACTATCCATGATGGAGCTGGTAGAGGGTGGCATGACAGCGAGCGAAATCGTAAAGTCCGCCAAAGCCCTCGAAAAAGCCGGGGTAACCATTATGAACACAGGCATCGGCTGGCATGAGGCTCGCGTCCCGACCATTGTGACCTCAGTACCTCGCGCCGCATTCCGTGATGCCACCGCAAGGGTGAAGAAAGAGCTGTCTATTCCTGTATGCGCCTCCAACCGGATCAACACCCCAGAAGTCGCCGAAGAGATTATTGCGTCCGGCGATGCGGATCTCGTATCCATGGCTCGTCCATTATTGGCAGATCCTCACTTTGTTAACAAAGCGGCAGAAGGACGCGGGGATGAGATCAACGTCTGTATCGCCTGCAACCAAGCCTGTATCGACCACACGTTTGAGTTAAAACGCGCCTCTTGCATGGTCAACCCGCAAGCTTGTCATGAAACAGAGTTGGTTTACTTACCTGCGCTGAAAAAGAAGAAAGTTGCAGTGATTGGCGCAGGCCCTGCTGGACTATCGGCTTCAACAGTGGCGGCAGAGCGTGGTCATGATGTGACGCTTTATGATATGGCGAGTGAAATTGGCGGCCAATTCAATTACGCCAAGCAGGTTCCCGGCAAAGAAGAGTTTTACGAGATGATTCGGTACTATGGTCGTCGCGTTGAAACAACCGGAATCACACTAAAACTGAATACAAAAGTTGAAGAGCAACAACTAAAGGCAAGTGGCTATGACGAAGTCATCGTTGCGACGGGCATTAACCCAAGAACCCCCCCTATTCCAGGCATTGAACACAAGAAAGTACTCTCTTACCTTGACGTGTTGACGGGTGCCGAAGTCGGCAAGAAAGTCGCCGTCATTGGTGCTGGTGGTATCGGCTTTGATGTTGCCGAGTTTTTAGTGCATCCCGGTGCCAAAGCAGATGGCACCCCTCGCCCGCAGTCACTCGCTGAGTGGCGAGAAGAATGGGGTATCAATATCAATACAGAAAATCGAGGGCACTTGGTTGAGAAAAAAACGCATGCAGCCGAGCGGGAAGTGTTCTTATTGCAACGTAAGAAGTCGCCACTTGGCGCAGGCCTAAATAAAACCACCGGGTGGGTGCATCGTGCTGTACTCAAAATGAAAGATGTCGACATGATTGGCGGCGTCTCTTATGACAAGATCGACGACGACGGCCTACACATTAGCGTAAATGGTGAATCCAAAGTATTAGATGTCGATAACATCGTCATCTGTGCAGGACAGGAATCGCGCAAAGACTTGTATAATGAGAATTCAAAATCGCCTAAATTCCACCTCATTGGCGGCGCTGAGTTCGCCGGTGAACTGGATGCGAAGCGTGCCATCAAACAAGGCGCAGAATTAGCTGCCGCACTTTAATAACGAAATTTGAAAGGACCACCCCATGAGCTTTAAGCACCTAATTTACAACGTTGAAGATGGCATCGCGCATGTTATTTTGAACCGGCCCGAAAAGTACAATGCCTTCAACTTCGATTTAATGAGCGACATCATTCGAGTACAAAAAGTGATTCGAAAGGATCGCAATGTTCGTGTGGTGATCATCTCTGGTAACGGTGAACATTTTAGCTCGGGCATCGACATCAAAGACATGATGGGCAAACCATCGCAGTTCTTCAAAATTGGCTGGAAGCTTAACCCTTTTGGTACGAATATGGCCCAGCGATTTTGTATCGGCTGGCACTCAATTCCCGTACCGGTAATCTGCGTGATGCACGGTTATTGTTATGGCATGGCAACGACGCTCGCACTGGGAGCTGATATGCGTTATGCACGGCCCGATGCAGAACTCGCCATTATGGAAGCCAAGTGGGGAATGCTACCGGATATGGCGGGCCTGCAAACTATTAGAAGTACAATTCGCCAAGACATCGCAAACGAACTCATAATGACGGGTGAACCAATCAGTGCAGAAAAGTCGTTAGAATATGGCTTGGTCACTCGGGTTGTCGAAGACCCGATGGCTGAAGCACTCGCGATGGCAGAAAAGCTGAGAACAAAATCGCCTGATGCAACAGCTGCCATCAAGCTCACCAACCAAAAAAGCTGGAATGGTTCGACGCGCGGCTTACTAGCAAGAGAAACACTCTATCAAATTTCCGTTATCATCGGTAAAAACTGGCGCATTATGGATATTCGTAATCGTAAAGATCCTGATAAACCTTTCGTTAAGCGCCAATGGTGGTGGTAGTTTTTATCAATACATGAAGATCAATACGCGAAGGAAGCCCACTTTATCTAGGGTATTCCTTCGCTTTGCTCTTCTCATAAGCCAGTGCAGGCCCTGCAATATGACCGCTACTACCTGTAGTGAGCCATCGCTTAACACGCTGAGCATCGCCAAGAGGTGTTACTTTGCCGAACGCATCCAACAGCACCATAGCAACAGGTCTCCCTTCAAGCTTGCTAAGTAGCACAAGACAACGACCCGCCTCAGATAAGTAGCCAGTTTTACTCAGCCCAATATCCCAGCTGTCGCGATGTACCAAACGATTGGTATTCCCATAGTTAAGCGAATATCGAGGGCCTTTAAAGCGCGCGGTAAATCGAGGTGTAGTGGAATATTCGCGAATTTCCTCATACTCAGCAGCAGCTTTAACCATTTTCAAGAGGTCTGCTGCTGTAGAAAGATTGTTAGTGGACAAACCACTGGCATCAGCAAACTGGGTATTCATCATACCCAGAGACTTCGCTTTAGCATTCATCTGATTAACGAAAGCCTCTACCCCACCGGGATAGCTATTCGCGAGCGAATAAGCCGCTAGATTCTCTGACGACATCAACGCTAACCGAAGTAAATCCGAACGCGTTAACTTAGAGCCAATCCGTATTCTTGAATACGCATTTTTTCTGGTTTCATGATCAGACTTGGGGATCACGACCCATTCATTAAGGCCCTGTTGACTATCCAGTACAACCATTGCTGTCATCACCTTCGTGATAGAAGCAATGGGTGTAACCCAGTCTGCATGCTTAGAGTAAAGTACTTTACCACTGTCGAGATCCATAACAGCCGCTTTTAC
>MAAC01010947.1_pt1 | contig 16367 bp, 16 predicted proteins | sample 1115981 | NCBI WGS metagenome assembly MAAC01 (sample SAMN04961126, study PRJNA320927) | seawater metagenome | isolation source: sample BD02T64 sea water enriched with oil for 64 days | place: USA:Gulf of Mexico | collected 2013-07-27 | reverse complement strand
GGGGATAAGCACCCCTAGGGTCCCGCCTGCAGCAATCGTCGCACTGGCCAAGCCATCGTCATAATTTCGCCGCCGCATTTCAGGCATTGCGACGCGACACATGGTTGCCGCCGTGGCCAGGGATGATCCGCAAATTGCCCCAAAAGCAGCACAGGCGCCAACAGTTGCCATCGCAAGCCCTCCCCTGTAATGACCTATAAAAGCATGAGCTGCGTCATATAACGCGCGCGATAATCCGGCCTTGGCAGAGAAAACCCCCATAAGAATAAAAAGAGGAATTACAGACAAAGAGTACGGGAAAACTGATTCAAACGGGACAGAGCCCATAATAAAGGCGACGGAATCAAAGCCATTGACGGCCAGTCCGCCGATAGCACCAACAACACCCATGGCAACGGCTATCGGGACGCGTATCGCTATCAAACCAAAGAGAGCGGCGAAGGCAACAAAGCCTATCATTGATGAAGACATAAATAGTCCGCCTAATCTTTGGAGGGCATAATGTCAGCCCCGCCTGTAAGAATTATTTCTAACTGCTCGACCGCAACAAAAAGTGTCACTACTGCGGATAAGGCAGCACCAATTAAAACAGGCACCCAATAATAAATCATCGGCACTCCAAGAGTGATTGAAATATCACCGTATTGGTTTTGCATTTCGGCCTGCGCATAGCCAAACCAGGCGATTGACGCCATGAAGCAAAAACCAAGTATGGTCGCCAACAACTGGCTTATAGCCGCAACACGAAGTGTCATCATATCTGACAACACAGAAACCGAGACGTGGCTTTTGGTCATGAATGCATAGGGAATGGAAAGGTAAGCGGCGGAAAGAACCATCAACTGGATGAGGTCAATCGTGCCATAAATACCTTGATTATCAACCTTGCGTAACACGACATCGACAGTCGTTGTTATCATTGCCGCCAACAAAAAGAGCATTCCGACCCAGGCTACATACTTGGTTGTGTTGGAGAGCCTTTTCTTAAACAGTTCGATCATCACTTTATCGCATTCTGTTGATGAGATTAACCCGGCACCTGATCAATAGCGCAATTAAAATTGATCAGGCGTCAGAGAGAACTGTGCCTTGTTAATCGTATTTTGCGACCGCTTTCACTGCGGCATCATAAATTTCACGTGCATTGGAAACCCCGGCTTCTTCAAGGTCTTTAAGGTATCCATCTGTTGTGGGGATCAATGCAGTGCGCCACTCTTCACGCTGAGCGTCACTAAGGGTGACAATGGGGTTGCCTTTTTTCTTGATATCTTCGATGCCCGGTTTGTCCCAGCTATTCCACCAGGGACCAAACTTGGCGACAAGACTTTCACCAGACATGTCATCAATGACGGCGCGAACATCGGCAGGTAACGAGTTATATTTCTTTTCGTTGATGACGAAATAGAAGCTTGTGGTATAGGCCTTGGCATCCAGGTGATAATCCAGAACTTCAGAAAGCTTGAAGCCGTGCACAGCTTCGTAGGGGAAGACATTTCCGTCAATCACGCCCTTTTGCAAGTTTTCATAAACTTGGGTTGGCGGCAGTCCGACAGGCGTGGCGCCCAGTTGTTTCAACATCATTGAAATCGCCGCACTTGGAGCCCGTAAACGCAGGCCCTTAAGGTCAGCCATTGATTTGACCTGCTTTCCACGGGTGTGAATTAAGCCAGGGTTATGGGCATGAAGAGCTAATACTTTCAGGCCCGCATATTCTTCTGAAAGATAATCCGGGTATAGGTCCCAAAGAGCACGTGATGCAGCATTAGAGGACTTGGTCAGGAATGGTAAATCCATAATGAGCGTACGTGGCAGGCGACCACGCGGAAATCCGGTTAACCCATGGGAGATATCAACAACTCCGGCTTTGACCTGGTCGTATTGTTTTGCAACATGACCAAAGGCGGAACCTGCAGGAAATATGGTAACTTTTACCTGACCGTTTGTCCGCTCTTCCAATTCCTTGGCCCAAGGCTCCAAAAACTCTTTTTGAGTGGGGTGAGATGATGGAAGAAAATGACTGAGTTTTAATTCTATCGTTTCGGCCAAGGCTGGATTAAACACGACTGGATTAAACACGGTGCTAATTGCCATAGTTGCCATGGCAAACAATGTGCGTTTCATGGGAGTAACCTTCCTGCTCGGGATGTTAAATTGCCCTAATGATTATCGGATCTATTTTTATTTTGATCTCGTTGTTTTGTTCTTCATTAATATAATTTCATATGAAACAAATTTACAAGCTTTTCTTCGAAACAATTAATAAAACAAGATAATACATTGTTATATAATATTTATTTGTAAAATTATGGTTGTTTTAATCCTTTGTTGAGAATTTACTTTAACGAATTTAATGGGTTTGGACTTGCATTAGTTTCATTTGTAACTAATATGATATTTAAGAAATAACACTCATAAAACCCATCAGAATTTTCGGAAATTACTCTCCCCGTTTTACTGATGAACAAACGGGCAGGATGTTCTTTCCCTAGCCCAGATGAATAAGAGGTTAGAAATGAAAATCGAACAGATTCATCACGTGGCCTACCGTTGCAAGGATGCCAAGGAAACTGTTGAGTGGTATGGAAAATACCTGAATATGGACTTTATATTGGCAATTGCCGAAAACGAAGTTCCCTCTACAAAAGCTCCTGATCCTTACATGCATATTTTCCTCGACGCGGGAAAAGGTAGTATTCTGGCTTTCTTTGAAATTCCAAATTCACCGCCAATGGGGCGCGATGACAATACCCCTGTCTGGGTCCAGCACTTGGCACTGAAAGTGGCTAAGATGGATGAGATGATGTCCGTAAAGGCTAAACTTGAAGCTGATGGAATTGATGTACTTGGTCCAACAGACCACACCTTGTTCCAATCGATTTATTTCTTTGACCCCAGTGGGCACCGCATTGAATTGGCAGTGAATACAGCGACACCGGAAATGAGCAGCAAACTTGATGACGTGAAGTGGGAAATGCTCGAGGAATGGTCGAAAACAAAAAAAGCGCCCAAGCATGCTGACTGGATGCATAGCAAAGAACTTTCATCATAAGGTCTCTCTATCTTTAAGTTATGGTAAGAAATAATGAAACTCGCTACCTATAAAGACGGAAGCCGTGACGGCGAACTTGTTGTCGTCAGCCGCGATCTCAAAAGCTGCACCAAGGCTCGCTCTATAGCCGCAACCCTTCAATACGCTCTGGATAACTGGGAAGAAATCTCACCAAAGCTTGAAAGGTTATACCTCGATCTCACTGTAGGTAAGGCGTCCGACGCCATTGAGTTTGAAGAAACGGCCTGCGCTTCTCCCCTGCCCCGTTCTTATCAATGGGCAGATGGCTCTGCTTACGTAAACCATGTAGAGTTGGTCCGAAAAGCTCGTGGTGCTGAGCTTCCGGAAAGCTTCTGGACGGACCCTCTGATGTATCAAGGGGGATCTGACAGCTTTATCGGGCCGCGTGACGATATTCCCATAGCATCCGAAGCATGGGGCATTGATTTTGAGGCCGAGATCGCTGTGATCACGGATGATACTCCGATGGGCGCGTCACCAGAGCAAGCTGCAGATCACATTAAACTTCTTATGTTGGTCAATGATGTTTCTCTTCGCGGATTGATCCCCGGTGAATTGGCTAAAGGCTTTGGTTTTTTTCAGTCAAAGCCATCCAGTGCCTTTTCTCCTGTTGCTGTTACTCCTGATGAACTCGGAGACGTTTGGAAAAACGGCAAAGTGCATCTTCCCCTGCTCTCTACTTTGAACGATGATCTTTTTGGCAAACCGGAAGCCGGGGTCGATATGACTTTTGACTTCCCGACTATCGTGGCCCACGCTGCCAAATCACGTCCTCTTGGTGCAGGTGCAATTGTAGGTTCAGGAACTGTTTCCAACAAACTGAATGGCGGTCCGGGTAAACACGTTACTGATGGTGGTATGGGCTATTCCTGCATTGCCGAGATCCGAATGATTGAAACCATAAATACGGGTGCTCCACAAACATCTTTCATGAAATTTGGTGATCGCATTGCCATTGAAATGAAGGACAAAGATGGCGCCTCAATCTTTGGCCGCATCGATCAGCAAGTCGTTGAGTATAAAGGCAGTTAAGTTTCAGGGATACAGACCAGAACGATTGCCGGGGGCGTTATGCTAAAATCCTATGACTATCCGACGTTTGAATACATACAATCTGACGAACAGAAATCCGGCCATGTCGCAAGGCACAAAGTGGTTGTTATAGGGGGCGGCCCCGTTGGTTTAACCGCAGCCCTGGACCTCGCCGTTCAGGGCATTTCGGTTGTTCTCCTTGACGACAATAATACCGTCAGCGTCGGTTCCCGCGCCGTTTGCTATGCCAAGCGTCCCCTTGAAATCTGGGACCGTCTCGGTTGTGCGGACCGCATGATAGACAAGGGAGTTCTCTGGCAAGTCGGCAAGGTATTCAGAGATGAAGAACTTGCTTATCAATTTGACCTCCTTCCCGAAGACAACCACAAAAACCCGGCCTTTATCAATCTCCAACAATACTACCTCGAACAGTATATTGTGGATCGTTGCCAAGAATTTCCAGATCTGATTGACCTTCGATGGAAATCAAAGGTTATTAACCTCGAAAACAAACAAGATTACGTTCGGTTACAGATTGAAACACCGGATGGTGTCTATGCTCTGGAAGCAGATTGGGTCATCGCCTGTGATGGCGCCAGTTCAGATACCCGGTCAATAATGGGTCTGGATTTTGAGGGGCAGTTCTTTCAGGATCGTTTCCTGATCGCGGATGTGGTCATGAAGGCAGACTTTCCTGCAGAGCGCTGGTTCTGGTTTGATCCCCCCTTCCACCGCGGACAATCCGTTCTGCTCCATATGCAGCCGGAAAATGTCTGGCGGATAGATTTTCAGTTGGGTTGGGACTGTAATCCCGAAGAGGAAAAGAAACCAGAGAACGTCATCCCCCGCCTCCAAGAAATGCTCGGCGAAGATACCGAGTTTGAACTCGAATGGGTCTCGGTTTATCAGTTTGCCTGCCGCAGGATGGAAAGCTTTAGGTCGGGTCGGGTCTTTTTTGCTGGTGACAGCGCCCACCAGGTTTCTCCTTTTGGTGCCAGAGGGGCTAACACAGGGGTACAGGACGTCGATAATCTGATATGGAAACTCAAACTGGTTATTGAGAACTCCGCGCCGGAAAGTTTATTGGACAGTTACTGTGATGAACGTATTTTCGCGGCCGATGACAATTTAACGAACTCAACGAGATCCACGGATTTCATCTCTCCCAAAAGCACGGTCAGCAAAGCCTTTAGAGATGCGACACTGGATTTGGCCAAGGCTTACGAGTTTGCGCGACCACTGGTAAATTCCGGCCGTTTATCCATGCCAACTCCTTATACAAACAGCCCACTGAATACCCCGGATAGCGATGAATTTTCCAGTTTGATGACACCGGGTACAAACTGTGCAGATGCACCAATAACAGTCGAAGGCGTGGATAGCTGGTTGCTAAACAAACTGGGAGACGGCTTTGTTGCCCTTACCTTTGGCGATCAATTGCAAGCCAGCTTTTCTGAAGATCTCGATATTCCCTGCACCCTGATTTGCGTTGGCAAGGACATCGGAGACTCAAAGGGATTGTTGGCACTAAGATATGACGGCAAACCAGGCACGACATATCTGATCAGGCCAGATCAGTATATTGCCGCGAGATGGCGCAACTTTGATACCCACGCGATCAATGGAGCCTTAAAACGCGCAACCTGCCAGAATTAATGCCAAAATTGAAGAGAGCATTACAAATGCGATTAAATACCAAAGCAAACATTACCAACCCTGATGATTTTTATCAGGAACTTATTGATACCCATCGCGATCTTACAGAGGCCCAAAGCCTTGAGGTGAACTCAAAGTTGATCCTATTATTGGCAAATCACATTGGGGATACAAAGGTTCTGAGTGAAGCTATGAAGATTGCCAGAGACAAAGTGGCATAAAGAAATCTCATAAAAATGAGACTCTTTGTCAAAAGCGACGAAGCATTCACAGGCCTGTCTGTATAGCTCACGAGTGTTTTTGGAAATCTGGGCCGCCCTGCTATTTTCAAGCTGCGCGACCCAAGTTAATTACCAAAATTTCCGGATTAGGCAGCACCAGCCACTGCCGGAGACCATATATTGGGTACAAAAGCCTCGTCCAGAGGGGGCTTGGTATTGTGATTGGTGTAATTGGATAAAAGCTTCAAGCTGGTGCCAAGGATGACTTCCAGTATGTGCTGCAGGCTATAACCAGCCGCAAGGAAAGTTTCCACTTGTGTCTCTGACGGCCAACCCCTGCTTTCATTTATAACAATTGCAAACTGCCGAAGAGCTTCTAGTTTTGCATCTGCAATCGGGGTGTTTTCGCGCAAGGAAGCAATAACATCCTCTTTAACACCAGCCATCTGTGAAAGCGTCGTGTGTGCCGCCATACAGTAAAGACAACCATTCAGTAGGTTGTTGGTCATCAGGATAATTTGTCGTTCCGTATCTGAGAAACTGGTTTTATCAAAGATTTTTGAAAGCGTCAGGTATCCCTCGAGCAGTGCCGGAGCTTCAGCCATTTTGGCATACAAATTGGGGACAAATGAATAGGCGTCTTCGGCACCCTTTAGAAGAGGTTTGGCATCTGCAGGGGCTGAGGCAATTGTGTGTGTTGTAAAATTTGGCATAGATAAATCCTTTTTATACCGATCGGTTTAATCAATTTTGTTATGATAAGTTTAAACCAATTGGTCCAGACTTATTATTTTAGTCTTTTTAAAGAAATTTTGAACACAACTCCCAGGCATCGCCGGGAACCTTATCAGGAATTAACTTGCGACCTCATTGACGTGGGTGACAAACAGAATTAAATTTGGTTGACCGATCAGTCAAAACTATCTTTATCAACGATCAACGTACGAAAACAGAGGTTTAAAATATGCCGTGGGTAAAGGATTTTGATGAAGAAGACGTTGTCAAACGTGCGATGAAAGTGTTTTGGGCGAAAGGTTATGAATCAACGTCGATAAGTGATCTTCTGAGGGTCATGGAGATTAATAAGGGCAGCTTCTATAATGCTTTTGGATCCAAAAAAGCGCTGTTTGTTCGTGCTCTTCTCAAATACGACCGGGAAAATCGACAACGCTCTATTGCGACCCTTGAGGCTTTGGGTGATCCGGTTGCCTCAATCAAGACACTCTTCGATGGCTTGGTAAAAGAAAGTCTGGCTGATACTGAGCAAAAAGGTTGTTTGCTCGTTAATACGGCTCTTGATCTACCCAACCATTCTGAAGACATTAAAGAAATGGTGACATCTGCTTTGAAGGATTTCGAGAAATTTTTCGAGCGCCTAATCAGGGTTGGGCAGGAACGTGGCGAAATACCCGATACTATTGATGTCAGCCAGACGGCAAAATCACTTCTTACACAAGTCGTCGGGTTACGTGTCCTCGCCCGAGGCGTCTTTGATGAAGCAAGTTTGAGAGCAATTGGGATACAGGCTCTTGATCAAATAACCTGATAATTTTTTGGTAATATCCGACAAACAAAGTTGAAAAGAGATATAACGACAAATGTGTTGACCAATCAGTATAAACAGTTCAATTCTATTTAAACCGAATGGTCCAAACAAAAAGGAACAATATCCGATGCTACTCGACACGCCGGTTTGTGATTTTGGCTGGAAAGCTCCTGATTTCACGCTCAAAGATCCTGATGGCAAGACTTTTACCATGTCTGAACATTTAGGCGAAAAAGGATTGTTAATCGCTTTTATCTGTAACCACTGTCCCTATGTACAAGCTATTGGTAACAGACTTGCGCAAGACACTCAGGCCCTGATCGATGAAGGCATTAATGTACTGGCCATTATGCCCAATGATTATCGTCATGTGCAAAGCGACAGCCCTCCTAACATGAAGTTGTTTTCTCAAAAATACGGGTTTACCTTTCCCTATCTTGTCGATGAAAACCAATTAGTTGGTCGCACTTATGGCGCGGTCTGTACACCAGATTTTTTTGGCTTTAACAGGAATGGCGAGCTTCAATACCGCGGCCGTCTTGACGATGCACGCATGGATAATCCTGCAAACAGAACTCCCGATCTTTTGAATGCGATGCGTGAAATTGCCAAGTCAGGACAGGGACCGAGCGAACAAATACCGAGCATGGGATGCTCAATTAAATGGGGCTGAAACAGGCAAGTGGCGCTAAAACAGACGCCTCTTAGCCCTGATTAAGAGCGCCCCACATTTCACGATCGCGTTCTGCGGTCCAGATTGTTGGGCGCACCTGTCCTTTGGCTTCGTCAAAAGCACGGGCAACATCAAAGGGCATACAGTGCTCATAGATCACCCAATGACCGTATTTAGGAGCCATGGTTTCGCGGCACTTGTTAAAGAGTGTTTGTAGGTCCCACCCCTTGGCGACTGCTTCCTGGGCGTTACTGTAGAGGTCGGTAATAAAAGCTCTGGTCTGGCTGATTGCTTCTTCGCATTTCTCGGCTGACATCAAGGCATCGCCACGTCCGGGAACCAATTTCTCAGGGCTTAGGGCTGTCAATCTTTCCAGTGTTGCTGGCCAGTCTGCGAGGTGAGCATCACCAGTGTAAGGCGTTGCACCGTATTCAACCAGATCTCCGGCGTACAGGATTTTTTCTTCCGGTAACCAGGCAATGGTATCACCCTGAGTGTGGCCTTTACCCACATGCATGATCTCTACCTTACGATTACCAAGATCCACGGTGAGCTTTTCATCAAACACAATGGTTGGCCAGGTAAGGCCAGGAATGCTTTCGTGCCCCTGGAAAAGCCTTGGGAAGCGGCCAAATTCGGAATTCCAGTCCTGCTGTCCCCGTTCTTCGATCATCTCTAAGGTCAGGCGACTGGCGATGATATTCTCCGGGTCAAAAGCGGCCGCCCCAAGAACCCGAACGGCATGATAATGACTGAGTAAGGCAAACTTGATCGGCTTGTCGGTGACTTCGCGAACTTTCCTCAACACGTCCCCGGCCATAAAAGGGGTAGCTTGAGTATCGATTACCATGACGCCGTCATCGCCAATAATCACACCGGTATTGGGATCACCTTCGGCGGTATAAGCATAGGCCCCCTCACCCAGCTTGGCGAAGGTTACGTTTTTCTCTCCCAGATCACCTGTTGAAGCAAATCCCTCGGTCATATCAATTACCCCGTTTGTTCTCGTGCCTGTTATAAAATTAGAGGCCGTTTTAAATTTTGTGAAGAGTATACTAAATATTGTTTCAAATGAAACTTGTTTTAAAGGCAGTTATTAAATTTAGTATTTATATTGGATGAATACGCATAATAATCAGTGTAATCCCCCGCATAATTCTTGGCATAAGATCAGTGAGATTTTTATGCAATAGAGATCATTCCTCATAGGATTATGACCCACACTTCGTCTCAAAAAGTAGTTTTTAACTCAAAAAAGGATAAAGTCTTCTTTGACTGAAGCTGTCATTTTTGGAAAACCGTTCTAAAATTTAACTGTTTTCTTGGATCAATTAGTCTGTTTTTCCTATCAAAGTTTGCTATAATTATTCCTGATCATAATGTGGGTCGTATTTACCACATTATGCTGCGCTGATCGGCATACCTTTGTTTTATGAGGGGTATATACAGCACTAGGAATACAAAATTTAGAAATTTTGTGCTGTAATCGGCTGGGAATTGAACACTAAATTACATTTAAGGGTACAAGCATAAGCCAGAACTACCCTTTTCTTGCGATTGACATCGATCAAGAGATCGTGTGCATTCACCAAGCCCAGCAGGCCATCACTATTAAGTAAATACAGGGAAATTAGAAATCATGGTATCGATTGATGACCTAAAGGCACAACGCGATGCGTCCTTGGCAGTGACTGCAAACGGGGCACCACTACGAACATCAAACCAGTTTTTCGGTGTCGGTCCGATTACGGATATGACCTCTGATGAGGTTGACGGTCGTCGTCTACGCTTTCAGTTCGACGCCTGGCTTGAAGAAAACTATGGCAAGTTTGATGATCGTGGTAATCGTGTAGGCAGCTTCACCACATCAGAAATTGGTCGTAGCATGCACCGTGGATATCCGGCGGATAAAGTCCTGCTGGACATGGTTCGCGAGATCCATCGTTATTTCGAATTCCCAAAAAAGAACAAAATGGCCATCGGTCTTGGTGGCGGTCACAGTGGTTTCACTGTCTCCATCCTGCACATGATGAACGCCAATGATCTAAACCAGAACATCTATGTAGATACGCCAAGACCTGAGTCTGCCGAAGGTAAAGCCGGAGGCTTCTTCCGTCAGTCATGGGGCTCCCAAATTCTCGAAATGCAACAGTTCGCAGAAAATGGTGATGTAAACCGCGTTCATTTCAGTGAAGGCGAAGGCGCTATCCCGACTGCGGATGAACTGGAAGCCAAAGGGGTCAAACTGTTTGTTGGTGTTGGTCACGAAACAACGGGCGCCACGACTTATAAAGAGTCTGAGATCAAAAATCTGATCGAATGGATCGACCGCAATCCTGGCGAACATCACGCTATTATCGATAGTACTTCTATGCTCGGTGCTATGCCTTGGGCAGCAGAAGTAGTTACAGACGTCCTCAACAAATGCTGCATGTTCATGCCTTTCCAGAAGGCAATCGGTGGTATTTCTGGTTATTTCATTGCGTCTTATACACCGCAGGCATTGAAATTGATCAATGCAAACCAGAAAGATCCGGCCTGGGCAATTGCACGTCAGCTTAAAGTTGCCGTACCAACTGATCCAAAAGAGCCTCTTTCCAGTGAGAAGACTTGGGAACTTGGTCCTGTTTATGACCCGGCAGAGCACAAGATGCTTGGCGGTATCATTAACACCTTCTCTACTCTCGCATTTGCAGAGACAACTTTCGGTCTTCTCCGTGCTGAAAAATCCATTGGCTCAGTTCGTGAACTCAACAAACGTTCAATCAAGAACCGCCAAATCACCAACGAATGGGTTGCCAACAATCCTACGCTGGAACTTGGTGTCGCCGATGCTGACAATCGCGGTGCGGCTGTAACCCTTCTAAAGGTAACGGAAGGTGCAAATACTGACCCGGCAATACATGCAAACATTATTGCAAAATCCAAACAGATACTCGGCTACGAAGGTATTACTCATCCAAATGGTGAGCATGAAGCCGGTTTGGATGTAGCCCGTTACGTCAATGCATTCCCTGGTACTCCAGGCGATTACCGTGCATGGATTGGTGGCATCCGCCCTGTTGAAGACGTAACGGCCCTGTTTGAAAATCTTGAATACGCCTATCACCGGGCGAAGATCGTTGTTCTCGAAGAACTTCTCGCCAAAGAAGGCGTAACCTTCGAAGCTTCTGCACAAACTTCCACACTGGCCACATCTGGCGTAAGAATACGTCAGGACGATACATCGCGTGCCTACAAGGTCCTTGTTGCAGATCTTATCGGTCTTAAATTCGATGCCAATGGTAATCCAGACCATTCCGCGGTTAAAGCACATGTCGAAGCAAAAGGCGGTGTCTTCCACGAAGGACCTATTGTTGACGATGCCAATCTGGAAGCAGGTAAAATTCACTTCTCTTATCAGCCGAACCTGAGCAGAGAAGAAGAACTGTTGCCACAGACAGACAAGGGCCAGTACGACGCAACGATCGTTGCGGCAACCTTCCTGCCTAAGGCATCTACCTTCAAGTATGGTGGCGTTCGCATTGGTGCCGGTACTGGCAACATGGGCTCTGACTCATGGGGCGGTGGTAACGGTGATGGTGGTGAAGCCGCACTGATGAACACACCAAGCTTTAACAGCCGTGCAACTGCACAGATGGCGATGAAGGCTCTGTTGAAAGTGTGCCCAAATCTTCCTTGTGAAGAGATGCATAAACTGGTTTGTGCCGGCGATTTCGACACAGGTAAAGACCTTTGCAAGTTCCCAACTGAAAAGCTCGAAGGCAAACGCCTTGCAGTGATTGGCTACGGCAACATTGGCCGTGAAGTGGCAAATCTTGGTAAAGCGTTTGGCATGGAAGTTACAATTTATGCCCGTCCACACCACAAAGCATGGATTGAATCAGAAGGTTTTACTTACGCTGAAACCCCTGAAGAAGCAGCCAAAGGTGCAGATGTTATCAGCCCACACACTGGTTTGGGTGCTTTCAATGCAGATACCGGCAAGTTTGCCAACGACAGCCTTGTTAACGAGGGTGTTCTCAACGCTTTGAATGATGGCGCTATCGTTGTCAACTATGACCGCGGCGAAGTGATCAACATCGACGCGCTTGATGCTGCTTTGACCAGTGGTAAAGTGAGCTATGCCGCAATCGACGCTGATCTGTTCAAAAACGCTGACAGCGGCGAGCTAACAGGCCCAATGGTTCCATACCTTAGCCTGATTGAGCGTCATGCTGATAAGCTGGAACTTCTGCCTCATGCTGCGGCCGACACAGAACATGTATCTCGTGTGCAGGGTGCAAAGCAGGCTGTTGACCAGATCTTCGATGCGATCCAGTTCAAGTCCATCATGAACCTGAAAGGCGATCTGCCAGCAGGTTACAGCAATGCGGGTGCAACAACAGTCAATGGCGTTGGTAAAGTGACACCAAACGCGCTTGCTTCTGTTGTGGCGAATGATGAAACCGCTGCTGAGTTGCGCAAACTTACTGAAGATATGGCGGCTATCTGGGGCTCACTATCCGTGACCAAAGACGCCGCCCGTCGTCAGGAACTTGTTGATCTCTACGGTGCTCAATTGACACTACAATCCAACAAGTACATTACACTGATCGAAAAACTCGGTCTGAAAGGCCCATACGGCTAGTTAGAGCAAAGTACTAATTACTGATAAGCGGGTGTTGTCATTAGGACAACACCCGTTTTTTTATTGTAAAACACTGCGACATTATAGGCCTCGACATTCCCTGGGCTTTACTTCAAATTGTCAGACATGACTTTCTGGATACGTCCCTTTTTATCTTTTGCCGTCTTCATCCTTATTGTTGGCGCGGTCATTGCCGGACCTGTGATAAAAAGCGTGCAGGCAAAGGATATGCTTGCCCAGATGGAAGTCACCATATCATCAGAGCTTCCAATCAATATGGAACTTGGCTGTAAAAGTTGTGCGGAAAACGAAAAAGTAGAGCACTGCTCCAGTCTCTGTACATCAGCTACACCTGCAATTAATGAAAACAAATCATTTGAGTTGTCTAAAGTTTCAAATGAAGCACCGTTCATTATTTTGACTGGTATGTTCGAATACACCCCCGGTGTAGAGCCCACTCCTCCGCGAACATAGATCTGTATTTTATAGTCCTTAGCTCGTCTTCGACTGCAATGAAAATATCTCAAAAGATATCGGTATTGTGAGCGAGGTTTAGCTCAACATAAAATCTATTCAAGTAACGGAAATTCCAATGAAAGCTTTAATTACAGCACTGTTTCTATTTGGAACACTGAGCATCAATCCGGTGATAGCCGCTTCAGACCCGACAAAAGAAGCTACGCTCTATAAAAACCCTCAATGTGGTTGCTGTACTGGTTATGCAGACTATTTGCGAGAAAATGGTTACAAGATCAATATCATTCCGACAGAAAATTTGTCTATGGTAAAGCAGTCCCACGGCATTACGGATGAAATGGAGGCCTGCCATACCATGCTGATTGACGGTTATGTGGTCGAGGGCCACGTGCCCGTGAGTATCGTCGATAAACTTTTATCTGAACGCCCTGATATCACAGGTATTTATTTACCAGGAATGCCGATGGGATCACCAGGTATGAGCGGAGAAAAAGGGGAGGCTTTTAAGGTGTATCCTTTTACAAAAGGGAAACCTGCCGCCGAACTTGTCCAACCATTTGCTGTCGAATAATTCATAAAAATATATTGTGAAATGTAATGGGGAGCTGACGTCATAGCTCTCCATTACTCTGTTTATTGAACTGCGTTTGGTTATTGAACTGCGTTTGGTTATTGAACTGCGTCTGGTGTAAAGAGTTGCTCACCAGCAAGCTTATAGCTGGCAATCAATGACTGTCCTTGTGCAGAAAGCAGCCAGTTAACAAATTGATTTGCGGCTTTTATTTTTACATGAGGGTATTTTTCAGGATTAACGACAATAATGCCGTACTGATTGAAAAGGCGCTTATCCCCTTCAAACAGTACTCTCATGTTCTGTTTGTTTTTGTAGCTTAACCATGTCGCACGATCTGTCAGAGCGTACCCTTGCATGGCAACGGCAGTATTAAGTGTCGCCCCCATACCCGATCCAGTTTCGCGGTACCAGCCTCCAGAAACGGTTTTCGGGTCAAAATCCGCCTCTCGCCATAATTCGAGCTCGCGTTTGTTCGTGCCACTGTCATCACCGCGAGACAAGAATGGTGATTTTTGTTTTTCAATCTGTTCCAAGGCTGCAACCACGCTCTTTGTGCTATTGATACCTGCGGGATCATTGTCCGGGCCAACCAGAACAAAATCATTGTGCATCAAATCAAAGCGTTCGACACCAAATCCATCTTTGACAAATTTTTCTTCTGAAGTCTTGTGGTGCACCATTAAGACATCAGCATCGCCATTGCGCGCGAGTTTCAGCGCAGCACCAGTTCCTACAGCGACAACGTTAACCGTAATGTCGGTTTCTTTGGTGAAGGCAGGCAAAATATGATCAAAAAGGCCTGAGTTTTGCGTAGAAGTCGTCGAAGCCAGAATAATATTTTCAGCAACGGCAGATTTAATTGAACCTAAACTAAAAACGAGTAACAAAGTTGATAATACGAGATTAAACTTATTTTTAAACATGCATTTTAACTCTCTAATTTAGGCGTGCTCTCCGATATTTGAGCATCATCACGATCGGGACGCCGCTTCCACCAAATAAGATGTCCCTCTATAAAAGCTTGTGCGAGATCGTTCTCCGGTTTTTCAAAGAACTGTTTTGCAGGAGAAATTTCTTTTATGCGACCGCGGAACATAAACATAACATCAGTAGCAAGGCGTTTTGCTTGCCCTAAATCATGACATGTCATAATCACAGTGGTTCCTTCAGCGGAAATCTCGCCTATCAATTCCTCAATGGAATGAGTAGCTGGAGGATCAAGACTTGCCGTTGGTTCGTCTAAAAAAAGGACCTGCGGCTTTAATACCCAGGCTCTTGCAATCGCAAGTCTTTGTTGTTCACCCAAAGATAATACAGGGGCATGTTTGTGAGCGACGCGCCTTAAGCCCGTTCTATCAATAACCTTGTTTATTAACTCTGGACGGAGAGCGCGTTTAACACCTCTCACAGATAAAGCATAATCGATATTGTCATAGGCAGAGCGTCGAAGCATAACAGAGCGCTGACTTACCATTGCCTGAGCACTCTTGGGATTTTGCCCCTGTGCCCCAACCCAGGTTATTTGCCCTGTATCGGGTTTAAGAAGACCATGACAAAGCCGAAGTAATAATGTTTTACCGGCACCATTTGGGCCAATAACAACATAACGACGACCTGCTTCAAACTGGCAATTAATATCTTTTATAAGTTTTTTGCCACCAGCAGAATAATCTACAGTTTGAAGTTTCAAAGGCAAAATTGATTGCTTATCACTCATAAGCCATGCCGCCTTTTGGCTGATTCAGTAATAATATAAGCGATAAGATTTACCCCAAGGGCAACAGTCATCAGAACAATCCCCAGGGATAATGCCATCGTGAGGTCCCCTTTGCGGGCCTCGAGAGCAATAGCGGTGGTCATGACCCTTGTCAGATGATCAATATTCCCCCCAACAATCATTACAGCCCCGACTTCCGAAACGGCGCGCCCAAATCCTGCTAATCCTGCTGTGGTTAAAGAGAATTTCGCATCCCAAACCAAAGCAGTTATCCGGCGAAACCAACTTGCATCCAGAGAACGAAGCAGTTCGTCATATTCGTTATAAAGCTCTTCGAGGACTTGACGTGAAATAGCGGTTACAATTGGTACAACAAGAATAACCTGAGCAATTATCATCGCCGTGGGGGTAAAAAGAAGTCCCATAACCCCGAATGGACCACTACGGGACAACAATAAATATACAAAAAGCCCAACGACAACAGGCGGAAGACCCATAAAAACATTGATAATGATGTTTAATATCCGGCGGCCTGGAAACCGGGTAAGAGCAAGTACGGCCCCAAGCGGCAAGCCAATGACTAAAGCTATCCCGACCGCAGTCAAACTAAGCCGTAGAGATAGCCAGACAATTTCCAACAGTTGCCCATCCAAAGTGACAACCAGTGAAATCGCCTTAAAAAATGCCTGCCAGAGATCGTCCATAAAAGCTCAAATAAATCATTACAAAACTGATCAGACTTTGAGGTTTTCAATAATTTCTGTCAACCAT
>MAAC01006731.1_pt1 | contig 16378 bp, 13 predicted proteins | sample 1115981 | NCBI WGS metagenome assembly MAAC01 (sample SAMN04961126, study PRJNA320927) | seawater metagenome | isolation source: sample BD02T64 sea water enriched with oil for 64 days | place: USA:Gulf of Mexico | collected 2013-07-27 | reverse complement strand
GGCCGCAATCCGGCGCCACCACCAGGCGGTCGCGGTCGATGTGGTCCAGCACTAAGCGCAGACGCGCGACCACTTCGTCCACGGTTTCCACCCGGCTGCTGGCAATGGCCACCGCGCCAAATATCACCGTCTTGGACGGCATCTTGTCCAGCAGATCCAGATTGTTGCAGCAATGGGCGTCCTCAATCGACACCTGGTCAAAGGCAGCCGCGTCAATCGCCGCACTTAACCGGTGGTAGCTGTCCGGGTCCGCTTTTTTGTAATCGTGATCATCCAGGTGATCCGGGTATCCGCAGCACATATGCACCACGCGGGTTACCGATTTGGGTACGCCGTGAAAGCAACGCTCCAACCCTTCCATGCCAAAGCTCAGAGCATCGGCGGTCTGACGGGCAAACAGCGGCTCGTCGACCTGGATGTACTGACAGCCGGCATCGACCAGGGCGAGTATCTCTTTGTTCACCGTTTCTGCCAGCGCGGCATTCAGCCTGGGCCGGTCATTGTAGAAACAGTCGGCCGTTGTATCCATAATCGTGAGCGGGCCGGGCAGCGTAAACTTGACGGGCCGCGAACTGACACCCTGGCTCGCCTTAAAGTCATGCGCGCCGTAGAAATTACCAGTGTGTCTGACGGGCTGACGGATCGCGGGCAGGTCAGTTTCATAAGCCCCGTCCCGCAGCACCCGGTTTTCCAGGTCGACAAAATCGAACCCTTCCAGATGACGGCAGTGGTAGTGGATGTAGTTCTCGCGCCGCACTTCGCCGTCGGTGGGGATGGAGATGCCAGCCCGGACCTGAATGCCGATCACCTCTTTGGCGGCACGGAGGAACAGCGCTTCATGGTTGTCAGCGTCTTTCTGACTGTCAGCGGTAAAATCTCGCGTGGTCTGGCTGGTGTTCATACCGCCGGTCTCGCGGGCAAAGTCAAACCAGTCGCGTACCGGGACATAAGACGGCTTGGGGAAGGACCCTATAGTGGTGGTTTCGATTGGTTTTTTCTGTACCGGCACAATATGCACCTTTCTCATTCCAGAGTTTCAATCAACAGCCAGATTTAAACTTCAAATAATCAGATATTTCCCAAATGGCGGGGCCTGAGGGTAAAGTTATGCCTGCCGATGGCGTTGTGGCAAGAAGTATCAACTTTCAGAAAGCTCAGCTGAAACGGTATATCAGCCAAATTGGACCCAGATGCGCTGACGCCAGGCAATTGAAGGGTCCCGGACGGCGGAACCTTTTGGTTGGCAGAAGGGGGCAACGTCAGGGCTTGGGGCCTGGACTCCCCGTCTGATATTCTGTGGTGTTTTATTCAGGCTTTGCGCAGTGAAATCTGGAAGAAAACGGAACTTTTTTGCATATAGATACTCTGGTCAACTGACGCGGAAATTGAATGAGAGTATACTCAGGTTTGTACATGGGGCTGCTGACGTGACGCAATTTGGTCCCGACTGCGGGGTTACTGTTTAAAAACAAATAGATAAATGGTGAGACGTATGAAATGGGTCTTGTTTTTGATTTCTATTTCGGCAAATGGCGACATATTAAGTCGGCTAGGGGAATATGACACTATGGCTGAGTGCTTCAGAGCGTGGAGTGCTGCAGACAAGAAGTTGCCAAGCCCAAAAGTGAACAACCGGGTTATCTGTGTGAGAGTGGCGGATCAGCTGGCGATTTTTTTTCCAGCCGACCCCGGCTCTGCGATGCGTTTCGGTGACTCCGGTTTAGATCAATGATCGACACAATTCGGAAGAATACCTGACGTTTGTTCGCAGTGGCTGAAGAGGCGTCGGAAAAACGAATTTTCAGGATCCCTTTCTGGAGATCGCTTTGGGCCTGTTGTGTCCACCTGCACAAACGCCTGCACACTCTGATATGGATGCCCTGATAATCTTTTTACAACAACGCGTAAGCGAGTAGCGTCGAACCGTGTGCGGGCGACAAATAAATCCTTAAACATGTAATTCAGACGGTTGAAGGTGATGGGTGTTTTTAACCCAGCGTTCTGCCAACCTGTTGAATTGTCCCTGTTTGTCCCGGTAAACAGCATCGGTGATGAGACGGGTTGGGACCCGTGGCTAACTTTGTCAGTTAACGTAGCATCTGAGCGACATGTCGGCTTTTCGCGCCATCGCTATCGGGCATGCGAAGTGCAGTCATGCTTAAAAATTGTTGGCGAGTGATGACACTGATCACTGTCAAATCCGGAGCGTTCTTAATATCAGGTCTCGTTGCCTTGAATCGCAGTATTATTCTACTTCAGGCTCTTCGTTGACCTTCATTCAGACCGCAGCGAACAGCTGGTTCGAGCCCGGAATTACAGAAATCCGCGATGCAACGAATGGGAACTTTGCGGCTCCAGGCGCATTCAAGCGGTTCCACCGGGTCAGGCTGACACCAATTTTACCATTCTCTACAAGTCACTTGTGAGAGCAGGTGACCAAACATCAGCTAGAGCGGTTTTTGCTCATAATTATTCGTTCGCGCGGTTGACGCTCATCGCCCGCCAGCGCAGTGTTTTGGCGCAGCGGTTGGTGGGGGTGATCGCGGTTCTGAAATCCAGGCGCATATCGGTGTTGATTTCGGAGTCTGATTACACCTAATCCAAGAGGCTGGTGGATATAGCCTGTGCAATTTAGCGTGGGCAGATAAGCGTCATGACGACCCGTGATGCCGCATTGGGGGAAACATGACCGATTTTGTATTCAATACCACGGCGTCGATCCGTCAACTGGCCGGGGGCGCCGGTCAACTGGGAGAGATCCTGGAGGGGCTGCCATTCGCGGCGACGCACCGCGAAGTCTTGTTTGTAACCGACCCGGGCATCGTCAAACTTGGGCTTTGCAAACCTACTCTGGCGAACCTGCGGGCCTGCGGTTTCAAGGTCACTGTCTTTGACCAGGTTGAACCTGACCCGAAATCGACGACGGTTCTTCACGGCGTTGACATTGCGCGGACCGGTGACATCGCCTGCGTGGTTGGCTTTGGCGGCGGCAGCTCGATGGACGTCGCCAAGGTGATTGCCCTTCTGGCGGCCTCTGAGCAACCGATTGATGCCGCCTATGGGGTTAACCAGGCCACCGGCACCCGATTGCCGCTGGTGCTGGTCCCCACCACCGCAGGCACCGGGTCCGAGGTCACGGCTGTGTCCATCCTGACCACCGGCTCCCAGGAGAAAAAAGGAATTGTCTCACCCATCATCCTGCCTGATATTGCGCTGCTTGATGCCGAGCTCACAGTTGGCCTGCCACCCCATATCACCGCTGCGACCGGTGTTGACGCGATGGTCCATGCGATTGAGGCCTATACCTCGGCCAGCGCCAACAATAACCCGATCTCCAGATCCCTCGCGGTGCAGGCGCTGGATCTGTTGGGGGCCAATATCCGCGAGGCGGTCAGCAATGGCAGCAATATCAAGGCCCGCAGCAACATGCTGCTGGGATCGATGCTCGCCGGGCAGGCCTTTGCCAATTCGCCGGTGGCCGCCGTTCATGCGCTCGCCTATCCGATCGGCAGCTTGTTTCACGTCCCGCATGGTCTTTCGAATGCGCTGGTTTTGGCCGAAGTGATGCGTTTCAACGCGCCCTGTTGCAGCGGTGCATATGCAGAACTTGCGCCACATGTCTTTCCCGGGATCGACAAAAACCGATCAGATCAGGATATCTGTGATGACTTCATCACCCGCCTTATCCGGCTGAATGTCGATCTGGGACTGGAAAAAAACCTGGGTGCCGTCGGCATTAAGGAAAGCGATCTTGACCGCCTGGCCGGGGACGCGATGAAGCAAACGCGCCTGTTGGCGAACAACCCCCGCAAACTCACCTGGCAAGATGCGCACCGGATTTATCAGGCCTCGCTTTGAGCCGGCGCATACGCTCCGGGATCACCGGTGTCCGGAGCGTTGGACATATGGGATCAGTTCCCAGACAATCTTTGGTAACTGGATGCCCAACGCCATATGTCCAATTTGACCTGCTTTTGCTGCTTTGAAACATCTCGGGTTCAATATCTTTGGGACTACGGCTGGCCTGCAAATGCAACCAGGGCTGGCCCCCAATGGTGCTGCGGCGTTGACAAACGGTATCGCTCACATATTCGCACTCGGACATACGCCAAAACGTTTTTTGTATGACTTTGAAAAATGTGACGAGCTGGAAAAGCCGCAAGCTACCGAAATTTCCATTACTGACATGTCGGTTTCAAAGACCAGGCTGCGACCGTAGTCCAGTCGAATACTAATGTAATGTTGTGAGGGGCCAACACCAAGATAGCGCTTGAAAAGCCGTTCCATCTGGCGTTTTGAAATACCTTCGAGACACGTCAGTTCGTCGAAACTCAACGGCTCTGCGATGTTTTCCTGCATCCGGTGAACGATCCTGATCAATCGCCCGTTTCGGCTGTTGATTGTAGTTGCAATTGACGCTTTCTGCCTGGTGTCTGCATTCCGTTTTTTGCCATGAACGCACATGTCCATGACCAGATGAGTCAGTTTGCGGCCATAATCTTCTTCAATTATCGCAAGCATCATATCCGTGACCGCCGTCCCGCCACCGCAGGTAATTATACCGGCGTCTTTTTCATAAATCTGCGCCGAGACCTCAAGCCTGGAAAAGCGCTCTTCAAAGGCGGGCTGGTTGCCCCAGTGCAGGGTAAATTTTTTGTCTTCAAGAAGCCCCGCACGGGCCAAAGTATAGGCGCCTGTGCATATGCCACCGACCTGGCCTCCGCGGCGATGGTGCAACCGCAGCATCCCCAGGGTTTTTGATCCAGCCGCCGAATAGCCATCATGACCCGAGCACACAATGATGGTGTCTTGCCGCTCAACCGGGTGCAAAGCAAAATCGACGGCAATCGAAATTCCATTTGAACAAACTACAGACTTGCCGTCCTCCGAAATCACATACCAGCGGTAAAGGCACTGCCCGGTCAGTTGGTTGGCAACACGCAGAGGCTCCACAGCAGAGCTGAAAGCAAGCATCGTCATTTTTGGCAAAAGAACGAAATAATAGTCCCGGGTTTTTACCGCGTTTTCCAATTTCAGAAAGGACGGACCGGGCGTTAAAAAACGATCTGACCCAATCGATGTTTTATCATAAACTTCGGGCCACAATTCTGTCAGTTTGGAGCTCATAACGGTTGACTCCAGGCAGGCTTGTCTGTTGCGGCGCTATCCGTTTCTGAGCGAAAGAACTGTAAACGTTGCAAAAATTCGGCTGGGCTTTTCTGCAAACCCACGTCGGCCTTTTTGGCAGAACTGTCTGCAAGCCGGGTAAGGCTGAACCGGATCGCGGCCCCTCTGAGTAAGATGGGCAGGGCCAATTGTTCGGCATGTTTCAGAGGACGGCACGACGTGTATCCATCAAGTAAAGCGGTGGCTAACAGGGGCGCGAAATCATTGTTTTTGTCGAAGCACCATGCGGTTATTGCTATCGCTAAGTCATATGCGAACAGATCGTTACAAGCGAAATAGAAATCGAGTACGCCAGAAATCTGCCCCTGTTCAAACAGAACATTATCGGGGAAAAGATCGGCGTGGATCACTCCCTTTTCGAGGTTGTCAGGCCAGTTATTCACGACAAATTCAAGTTCTTCGGGAAACCAGCTCAGGTCGCTTTCGATGCTGATATCCTGGCGTCCTGCAAAATCCTCCCACATTTCCAACCAGTTGTCCGGGCCCATACTGTTGGGACGGTTGAGAGCGTTTGGCATTTTTGCACTGTGAATTTTGGCAAGCGTCTCGCCAACGATGAAACATTCGTCTTTCCCGATGGCCTGAACTTCATGCCCATTCAGATGCGAAAAGATTGCGCCAAATTTATTGCCGAATTTGAAGAGGACCTGGCCGCTCTTATTCCCGATGGGTTTCGGAACCAGCAGAGAAGATTGGGCAAGGTCCTGTTTTACAGACAGGAAGTAAGGCAAATCATCAGTATTCACGCGATCTTCGTATATTGTTACGATGAACCGGCCAGAAGTGGTTCGAAGCCTGTAATTGGTATTTTCCACTCCACTGGAAATAGGCTCCAGACTGATGAGCTCACCAATCGAATAGGTGATCAATAGCGACGCCATGACGTCCGCTTCGATTATTGTGTATACAGCCATTTGTGCTTAGCCAGTTCTTATGAATTCTGCAGAGTGGACATTATCTCACCCTTGAGAACGTCAATGTCATTCGCAATATCGGACACGAATTCTTCGCGGCCCTGCAAGATTTGCAGCGATTCAGGGACATCAGGTACACGGCCGGTTGCTGCCATCACGGCGTCGGGGAATTTTGCCGGATGAGCGGTTCCAAGCACAACCATTGCATTGTCGGTAGAGCTCAGAGACTGGCGCGCAGCGGCCAGACCCACCGCTGTATGGGGATCTACGATCTCGGAAGTTTCTGAGAATATTCGAGCCATTTCCGCTTTGGTTTCATCATCTGACACCCGGACAGCAGAGAACAGATCACGTGCTTTTGACATAACCTCAGCCGAAACAGAGAACTCTCCTGTCTCTTTGAAGGTTTGCATCAGCTGTGCAACATTCGCTCCGTTGCCGCCCAGAAGCTCAAATAACAAGCGTTCAAAGTTACTGGAGTTCTAAATGTCCATACTTGGTGTCAGGGATGGCTGTACCTGCTGCGTTTTCATGCTGCTGTTTTCGAAGAAGCGGGTCAGGATATCGTTGCGGTTAGACGCAATCGTTAAATTCCCGACAGACAGCCCCATCTTGCGTGCGACATGGCCAGCGTAGATGTTCCCGAAGTCTCCGGTCGGAACAACGAAATCGATTTTCCTGTCCGGCGCACCAAGAGCAAGGCCAGCATAAAAATAGTACACCACCTGGGCCGCAACCCGGGTCCAGTTAACGGAATTTACAGCGGTGACATGCTGAACCCTATTCAGGTCAGGATCGTTCAGCAGCGCTTTCACCGCTGTCTGGCAATCATCAAATGTGCCATCCACTGCAAAGTTATGAATGTTGGGCGCGGATACAGTAGTCATCTGGCGGCGTTGGACGTCTGAAACCCGGCCTTTTGGATGCAGCATAAACAAGTCGACCGCTTTGACTGATTTGCAGGCATGTATCGCCGCTGAGCCTGTATCCCCCGATGTTGCCCCGATGATGAGCGCCCGTTCACCTCTTTGGCTCAGTTTGTAATCCAGAATGCGGCACAACAGTTGCAAGGCGAAATTTTTGAACGCAAGCGTTGGACCGTGGAACAGTTCCAACAACCAAATTCCAGACTGCATGGATTTCAAAGGTGCAATCGCGGAGTGGTCAAATTCTGCATAAGCGCTTGAGATCAGGTCCTTCAGATCGTTTCGTGGCATGCCCGATCCAAGTAAATCAGGCAGAATTTCACTTGCAAGATCGCAATATCCCAACTTTTGCAATTCGCGCATTTTTTCAACAGAATAGCTTGGCAACCCAGCCGGCAGATACAGACCACCATCGCTTGCCAAAGCAGACAGCAGTGTGTCGTCAAATTGCTTTAGATCTCCATCGCTGCGGGTGCTTACAAACATCATTGTAGAAATTCTCCATTCCGCTGAAGGCGCCAAACCAGGAAACGGTTGCGTCCGTTTTTTCGGGATAACGGATTCCTGGCAGGAGGCCACACATAAAAAAAGCATGCGGCGGCAACAGGTTTTGTTGCTTGTGAAGGTGCGTATTCAACTGCGTATGCTTAGTGAAAATGCCTCCAAATAACCCGGAACCCATCACATGGCGCTGATTGAAAATCTAAGGTCAGAAATTGAAGCTTTGAAAAATCAAAGCCTGTTTAAATCCGAACGTCCGTTTGTTTCGCCCCAGGGCGGGACGGTTGAAATGCAAACCGGGCACGGAACGCGGTCGCTGATCATCCTGTGTTCAAATAATTATCTGGGCCTGTCCAATGACGGGCGATTGATTGATGCTGCACACACCGCCCTTGATGAATATGGGTTTGGCTTGTCGTCGGTCGCTTCATTTGCGGCACCCAGACAATTCACCAAATGTTGGAAGAAAAGCTCTCAGGTTTTCTGAAAACCGAAAACAGCATTTTATTTCCGTCCTGTTTTGACGCGAACACGGGTCTGTTTGAAACGCTACTCGGGGCAGAGGACGCAATCATCAGTGATGCACTTAATCACGCATCAATCATCGATGGTGTCCGGTTGTGTAAAGCCAGGCGGTTTCGCTATGCCAACAACGACATGGACGCGCTGGAGCGGTGCCTGAAAGACGCAGAAGGTGCGCGGTACAAGCTGATTGCGACGGATGGTGTCTTCTCCATGGATGGCATTATAGCCAACCTTCCGGCGATATATGATCTGGCTGAGAAATATGATGCATTGGTGATGGTTGACGATTCCCATGCGGTTGGTTTTGTCGGTCCGGATGGGGCAGGGACACCAGACTACTGGGGCGTGCAGGATCGGATTGATATTGTGACCGGCACCTTTGGCAAAGCCCTTGGTGGTGCCTCAGGTGGATATGTTTCAGGAAAGTCAGAAATTGTCGAATTTCTGCGGCAAAAATCACGACCTTATCTTTTTTCCAACTCTTTGGCGCCGGTTATCACTGCGACCACCAGCCATGTTCTGGATATCATTGCCAGTGACGAAGGTGCCGCGATGCGAGATCAGCTGCAGCGCAATGCCTTGTATTTCCGAACAAAATTGCAGGACCTGGGTTTTGATCTGATCCGGGGCACACATCCGATTGTTCCCGTGATGCTGGGCGATGCCGCTGTTGGCGCCAAAATGGCAAACCTTCTGATGGAGCGGGGCATCTTTGTGACCGCGTTTTCATATCCGGTTGTCCCGATGGGCCAGGCGCGTATCCGCACGCAAGTGTCTGCAGCATTGACCCAACAGCAACTGGACACGGCCATTGCGGCATTCACGTCCGTTGGGCGTGAACTTGGCTTGATTAACTGACGATCGGCACCTGAGAGGAACACCCGCTATGAAAGCTCTGGTAAAAGCAAAATCGGAACCTGGTCTGTGGCTTGAGGATGTTGAAATCCCGAATTATGGCCCGGATGATGTTTTGATAAAGGTAAAGAAATCCGCGATTTGTGGCACTGATATGCATATCTATAATTGGGATGCATGGGCGCATAAAACCGTTCCTGTTCCGATGGTGGTTGGCCACAAATACGTAGGCGAAATCCACGAAGTCGGCGCAAATGTTAAGAATTACAAATCAGGGGACCGCGTTTCAGGCGAAGGTCACATCGTCTGTGGCGCTTGTCGCAATTGCCGCGCTGGCCGCCAGCATCTTTGCAAAGATACAGGTGGTGTCGGTGTAAACCGTCCTGGCAGCTTTGCCGAATATGTTGTTATCCCGGCCAGCAACGTGTTCCCGATCCCCGATGAAATGGCTTCCGTCCTCGACCCGCTTGGCAACGCTGTTCACACAGCCCTTTCCTTTGATCTTGTCGGTGAAGATGTGCTGATCACGGGCGCGGGCCCGATCGGTCTGATGGCAGCGGCAGTTGCGGTGCAAGCCGGTGCGCGTAATGTTGTGATCACCGATGTGAACAATTACCGCCTGGATCTTGCCCTTAAGCTCGGGAACAAAGTCATTGCGGTAAATGTTGCAGAGCAAACGTTGAGCGATGTCCGGCAGCAGCTGGGCATGAAAGAGGGCTTCGACGTCGGCCTGGAGATGTCCGGTAACGCTAGTGCCTTTCGGGACATGATTTCCAATATGGTCACTGGCGGTAAAATTGCCCTGCTTGGTATTCCACCCTCAGAGATCGCAATTGACTGGAACCAGGTGATCTTCAAGGGGCTGGTGATCAAAGGGATCTATGGCCGCGAGATGTACGAAACATGGTATAAGATGGCGGCTTTGTTGCAATCCGGATTGAACCTCAATCCGATTTTGACCCATCAGTTTTCGATCGATGACTATGAAAAAGGCTTCGCAGTCATGAATTCGGGCCAGTCCGGCAAGGTTATTCTGAACTGGACCTGACCTCCTTTGCTCGCATCAGAAACACTCACTGAAAGAAAATGAACATGCGCAACACGGCTAAAGTTGTCGTCATCGGCGGCGGCGTAATTGGATGTAGTGTCCTGTACCATCTGGCAAAGCTTGGCTGGAAGGATCTTGTTCTCGTCGAACGCTCCGAGCTGACTTCCGGCTCATCCTGGCACGCGGCTGGCGGGTTCCATACCCTGAATGGCGACCCGAATGTTGCCAAACTACAGACATACACCATCGATCTTTACCAGGAAATCGAGGAACTGTCCGGCCAGTCCTGTGGTGTTCATATGACCGGCGGTATAATGCTGGCAGCCACAAAAGACCGGATGGACTTTCTGAAAGATGCACACGCCAAAGGCAGTTACCTGGGCATGGAGACGGAACTGATCACGCCTCAGGAAGCCAAAGAATACTTCCCTTTGATCGACCCGAGTAAGTTTGAAGGTGCGATCTATGATCCGAAGGAAGGTCACCTGGACCCCTCTGGCACGACATATGCCTATGCGGGAGCGGCTAAGAAACTGGGCGCGGAAATCATCCTGCGCAACCGCGTCATTGAAACCAACCAACGGACCGACGGTACCTGGGATGTCGTGACCGAGCAGGGGACAATCCACGCTGAACACATTGTTAACGCTGGCGGTTTGTGGGCGCGCGAATGTGGTCGCATGGTTGGGCTTGAATTGCCAATCCTGGCGATGGAGCACATGTACCTGATCACCGACGATATGCCAGAAGTGGCTGAGTTCAACAAGGAAACAGGCCGCGAAATCTGCCACGCCATCGATTTTGAGGGCGAAATCTACATGCGTCAGGAACGTGGCGGCATGTTGATCGGTGCCTATGAAAAAGGTGGTGTGCCCTGGTCCACCAAAACGACCCCCTGGGAGTTTGGTCATGAGCTGTTACAGCCTGATCTGGACCGCATCGCAGACAGCCTTGCTGTTGGTTTTGAGCATTGCCCGCCCTTTGAAAACGCAGGAATCAAACAAATTATCAATGGGCCGTTCACCTTTGCACCAGACGGCAACCCGTTAATTGGACCGGTGCGCGGAATGCAGAACTACTGGGTTGCTTGTGGCGTTATGGCTGGCTTCAGCCAGGGCGGCGGTGTTGGCCTTGCGCTTGCAAACTGGATGATTGACGGTGATCCGGGATTTGATGTCTGGGGCATGGATGTCGCGCGTTATGGCAGCTGGACCACATCAGAATACACCAACGCAAAAGTCCGTGAAAACTATTCCCATCGGTTCCGCATCAGCTACCCAAACGAACAATTGCCAGCGGGGCGTCCTTTGTTGACCTCTCCCATCTATGATCAGTTGGAAAAACGTGGCGCCGTCTTTGGCGACAGTGCGGGTCTGGAACAAGCGCTGTGGTATGCGCCTGAGGGTGTTGAGCCGATCGAGATCCCAAGCTTCACGCGTTCAAACGCATTTGAACATGTGGCAAAGGAATGCGAAGCGGTTCGCGAGCGTGTCGGGCTGACTGAAATTTCCGGTTTCGCCAAATATGAGCTGAAAGGCGCTGGAGCCAGGGCCTGGATCGAACATATCTTTACCAACATCGCCCCCAAACCGGGCCGCATGAACCTGTGTCCGATGCTGAACCCACAGGGCAAACTGATTGGTGACTTTACCGTCGCCTGCCTGCATGAGCAGCATTACTATATCATTGGCTCAGGTGTAGCTGAAGAATATCACATGCGCTGGTTCGAAGAGCACCTGCCAGATGATGACAGTGTTTCACTGGAATCGCTTGGGCTCAAACTGAATGGTCTGTCCATTGCCGGACCCAAAGCACGTGACGTTCTGGCCAAATTGACGGAGATTGATGTTTCAAAAGAAGCATTGAAGTTCATGGATTTCCGCCAGGTTCACCTGGGACCGGTGCCTGTGCTCCTTGGGCGTGTCAGCTTTACCGGTGATCTGGGCTACGAGATGTGGATTGCTCCGGAATACATGCGCAAGCTGTTCACTATGATCCTGGACGCCGGCGAAGAGTTTGGCATTCTGCTGTTCGGTCTGCGTGCGCTTCAGTCGCTGAGCATCGAAAAAGCCTACGGCTCCTGGTCCACGGAATACCGCCCGATCTACGGCGCGTTTGAAACTGGTATGGGGCGGTTTGTCTCCAAAAAGAAAGAGAGCTTTATCGGACGTGACAAAGCCATGGAAGAAATGGAAAACGGCACTGGCAAAGAGCTGAAGCTGTTTGAAGTTGATGCCGACAAAGCTGACGTCATGAACGACGAGCCAATCTGGCACGGTGGAAAAGTTGTCGGTTGGGTGACATCGGGGTGTTATGCACACCATGTCGGGAAATCCATGGCAATGGGGTTTGTACCGTCGGATGTTGCGGCTGATGACACCGCAGGCGCCTTTGAGATAGAGATTCTGGGCGACCGTCGTCCGGCAACTCTGCTGAAAGATGTTCCATTCGACCCGCAAGCATTACGTATGCGCGGCTAGACGTTCTATGTGTTCCGGCTGCCGCAACTATTCGTCGGTGGCCGGCGCTCTTTCGGATACAAATTGTCGGATAATCCAATCTCGCAGACGGCTTATGCCGGTGTTTTGCAGATCGTCACCGCGGCACATCAGATAGTAGCCATATCCACTTGCCAATGTCATGTCCGGAAAGGGGACAGCCAGCTCGCCAGACTCTATTTGTTCTGAGAATAACTTCGGGTCGCTTAACAAAACACCCCGGCCACTTTTGACATATTGAGCCGCCAGATGAGCCGTATCGAAAACAAGTCCCTGGCCCGGTTTAACAGATAGTTTTTGAGACAACAGCCACTTTGTCCAGGTCAGGTGAGGCCCACCGGGAACGCGTATATGGATCAGCTCCTGCCGCTGCAGGAATTCCAGAGGCGTTTCAGATCTTGATTTATCCAGCAATTCCGGATGTACCATCGGCGTGACATATTCGAGCCAAAGAAGATCCATCACATGTTCGGATACCCGGGGTGGGCTGTGAACGACAGCGAGATCGACCGAACTTCTAGACATGTCGCCGAATGTCCGCGGGGTCTCAAGATGCAGCATAATATCCGTATTCTCAGCCCGGAACCGCGTCAGAAGTGGCGCGGCCAGACAATGTGCAAAGGTCGGAGGAAACGCGACATTCAACTGGAGTTTATGGTGGGTGTCTTCGATGACTTCTGAAACGGTCTGGTCCATTATGCCGAGAGATTCTGCAATCCCATGCAGCAGATGTTTGCCCTTTGGCGTCAGAGCCAGCCCGGATGGGAGGCGATCAAACAGCTGCACGCCAAGCATTTTTTCGAGATTTATCACATGTCTGCTGACAGCGCTCTGAGAGCGTTTAAGGGTAACAGGCCTCGTTTCATGTCTCTCTATTCGTACCCGCCGGCAGAGGATTAGAAGGGGGTGAGGGCAGGGCGGTATCCAACGTGGTTTTCCAGATCTTTGATATCGCGAGTTCTCAGGCCGCGCATTCCACAGCCTGTATTTAACTCCCTTTGCCATTTAGTGCGATGGGAATAATTTGGTTGTATCTGACCAGACCAGGGTCCCGCTGGCCTGGGGGATTGCGCATATGACGCTTTGCGATGCGGCGCTGAACTGGTCATTGCTGTATTTATCTTCGCCGGATTTTCTGGCTACAGACCAAGATGATCTGCCAGTGCGCTCAGGCGGGTAAAATGCAAATCAGGTTTTACGATTGCGTCTGGCGCCGGTGAGGCCCCAGCCCCTTCAAGTCCTTGCCGGCGTTCAATCCAGCAGGTTGTGTAGCCAAGCTCCATAGCGATCCCAATGTCGTGGTACTGGCTTTGCGCAACGTGCATGGTTTCAGCCAATGAGATGCCATGCACGCTTTGTCTGCCACGGCAGTAGGCGAATGCCTGGGGGTTGGGTTTGTTGTAACCGGCGTCTTCGCAGGTCGTCCCGTCGGCAAACGGATAGTCCAAAGTGCGCGACATCTGCTCCAATCCCCACCTGTCCGCATTGGTCATTGCAACCAGACGGTATTTTTTCCTTAGTCTCCGCAGCGTCTCAATGCTGTCAGGAAAAGCAGGCCAGTGTTTGATGGATTTTTGCAGTTCGGCACCCTGACCGGGCTCGATTTCAAGCACGTCTGTCAATTTGTCGTAAATCGGCACAAGCATTTGCGTGAAGGGCATTTGCGGTGTTTCCGATTGTTGCTTTTTAGCTGCAATCCCAAATGCCGTCAGAATCGCGGTGCGATCTTTTTGGCATCCTGCAGCAGAAAAATAGTCAAAAACCCCTTGTTCAAAATCGATCAAGGTTCCAACAACATCAAAAGTCATCATTTTAATTTGGTCTATGCCCACGGATGTCTTCCCTTTTGGCATTTGGTGAAGCGTGGGAGAGATGCAAATTCCAGCCTCTCTCCCCTCAGAATTCAGCTGTTTTGTTTCAGGAAATCGACCAGAAGACCGGAGATGATCTTTGGTTGATCTTCCAAAGAGAAGTGTCCGCAGTCTTTTATGATGTGCAGCGCTGAGCCAGGAATTTCGGCTTTCAGTTTCTGCGCCCAATCAAGTATCTGCCATGCATCGTCTTCGCCCCAGATCAATTGAACCGGTATATTTCCGAGTTCTGACAGACGACCCGTCAACTCGTCAGTGTGTTTTGGATCGTAGTGGCCCACCTGATGTTGGAACAAACTACCCTGGCCAATCGGGCCGGTAATGAAGTCGAGATAGGTTTCCAGAGCGGTATCAGACAGTTGTTGTTTGTTCTGTACCGTTGACAACAGCCATTCGCGGAAATGCGCACGATGTTCCGCATCAGGTTTCTTGATCAAAGCTTCAAGCCCGGCCTGCATTTGCTCGCGTGTTCGCTTTGATGGCCAGCTGTCAAAACTGACAACGTCAATCAGCGTCAAAGAGCGCACGCGTTCCTGAGAAAAAATGGAGAACCGCTGTGCCACACCGCCACCGATATCATGTGATATCACATGGGTGGTATCCAGGCCCCAGAGGTCCAGAAGACCCTCAAGAACAGGTACCTGTCCTGAAACAGACGTATCAATTTTTGGGTCCCAGGGGCGTTCAGACAGGCCATACCCCAGCAGGTCAAAGACATGTACTTTGTAGCCGGCCCCAACCAGCGAGGGCAAAATATTCCGCCAGATATAGGATGAGGATGGTGTGCCATGCAGCAGCACCACCGGGGTTCCTTCGCCGTGCACTCCATGCGCAATGCGGGTGCCGTTGATGATCGTGTGTTCGTTTACGATATGGTCCAATTCACCACTCCATGTTTTACTTTCTATTCCTTTTGGGCCCTGCTAGAACATGAGGCAAATGAATAGTTTTCATGTATCAATCAATGTTTGTCATGTAGGTGATGAAAATGACGGAACGACTTGAAATCGATGCTCTTCGTGCGCTCAGTGCAATTGCCGAGTGTGGTGGCGTGACAAGAGCTGCAGCATACCTGTCTCTTTCGCAGTCAGCGGTCAGCCATAAGATCAAGCGCTTAGAAACCAGTATTGGCAGCGTTTTACTGACTCGCAGGCCTGGGGCACCGTTGCTTACCGATGCTGGTGAGCGATTGCTGGCTTATGCCAAACGCATCCTTGATCTTCACGACGAGGCGTTGATGGCGCTTGGAATACACACATTGTCTGGTGAAATCCGCCTTGGTATGACTGAAGATACAACAACAAGTGGTTTGTCGCGCATTCTGGGGCGGTTTACGCGCCTGTATCCGGAAGTCTCGGTGCGCACCCGTGTTTCTCAGAGTCTGACCCTGGTGTCTGAGCTGAATGACGGGCTTATAGATGTTGCGGTAATGCAAATATTCAAATCGAACGTTCAGCCTACAGATATCGTCCTGTACGAAGATCAGTTGCACTGGATCAAATCTTTTGATTACGAGTTTGATATTTTCAAACCCATTCCCTTTCTTTCATTCGACGAAAACTGCTTTTTCAGACATTGGGCGCTGGAGTACGGACGGTCGCAAGAACATATTATTGATACCGTACTGGAATGTTCCAGCACCGCTGGCATCGCCTCTGCGGTTGTATCGGGCCTGGGTGTGTCTTTGTTAAACGGGCGCCATATTACGCCTGAAATGCAAGTGATCGACCATGTATTCACGCCGCCGCCTGACGTCGCATATGTCATTCGTTCAAACAGAAAATCCCGGCCAAAAGCCGTTGAAATTCTTACACAAGAGATCGTCCGTGAAGTCGGGAATATTGGTGCTTTACGGGTTGCTTGACACATCCATGCCGTCATTTGTCAAACAGCAAGGTGTGGACTGCAGCATCAGACAGTTTGGGCTCGGAGCGGCTCTCTGTTTGCGATAGTGTCAAGGAGTTGGGTTCGTTGTCATTCGGGGTCGCGGTTCTCTACGAAGTCGATCCTGCCGCTTCATGATGGCGTCCGGGAGCTGATCTGCCAAAATGTC
>MAAC01016770.1_pt1 | contig 16388 bp, 14 predicted proteins | sample 1115981 | NCBI WGS metagenome assembly MAAC01 (sample SAMN04961126, study PRJNA320927) | seawater metagenome | isolation source: sample BD02T64 sea water enriched with oil for 64 days | place: USA:Gulf of Mexico | collected 2013-07-27 | reverse complement strand
CGTGACAGGCAGGTATTCTAACCAGCTGAACTACCAGACCGTTGCTCTTAGCGGGTGCAAATATAAGCTAGTTTTTAACACTCACAATAAAAATTACAAAAACTTTTTTCTACTAATTATGTAATTAGATAAGACCGAAGAAAATCCATCATTAATATCAACAGGAACATAATCTATTTGATACTGCAAGCATTTTATTTTCAACTCATTAAAAAAAAATTCTACAGCATTTTTATAACTCTCTTTTATATTTTCTGCATAGAGATTCAATTCCTCACCCGTTTCTACATCCACAAACTTTTTAGGCGAATTCCCAAAATCAAAGTCTAATTCGTGTTTTTTATCATAGGTGTGAAACAGAACAACCTCATGTTTGTTGAATTTCAAATGACGTAAGGCATCAAATAAGGCTTCTTTATTAGTTGTAGTCTGAAACATGTCTGTAAATAAAAAAATCAAAGACCTTCTATGTATCTTCTCTGCAATTTCATGCAAATACTGATAGGTTTCTGTAGCCATTGAGGGCTTGGATTTTAACAAACGTTCTAATTGATGTAAAATCATTTTTCGGTGTCTATCACTTCCCTTTTCTGGCGCATAATATTCATAGGTATCTGAATACACACTAAGCCCAATGGCATCTCGTTGCCTTTTTAATATTTCTGCTAAAGAAGCGGCTGCAATTACAGAAAAACCAATTTTATTTAAATTTCCAATGTGCTGATTTTTTATAATTGGGTAATGCATAGAAGCCGAGTTATCTACGATTACATGACAGCGCAAATTTGTTTCTTCTTCGTACTTCTTCGTATACAATTTTTCTGTTTTTGCAAACAGTTTCCAATCTATATGACGTGTACTTTCTCCGTTGTTATACAATTTATGCTCAGAAAACTCTACAGAAAACCCATGAAATGGACTTTTATGCATTCCCGTAATAAACCCTTCTACCACTTGCTTGGCTAGTAACTCTATATTACCAATAGAATGCTTCTCTATTTGATTTTCTAAATCCATTATTTTTTAATTTTTTGAGCTCTACTTAAATTATCAGTAGTCTGTAATAACTTCATTTTAAGAATCGGGTTGTAGTTTGGGTTTTCTTTAAAAAAGCCTTGTAAAATATCAAAAGCTTCTTTAGAATTATATCTTCCAACAGAACTGCTTAGCCATCCTTTAGGGAAGAAAATATCTCCTGTTAATTGTATCTCTTCTAAAATATCCAAACAAGATTTAAAATGTTTTATTCCTTCTTTTTGTCGTAACGGATGATGTATGTTGCTTAACGCACCTTGCACCCAAGATTCTTTTTCTCTGTTTTCTTTTTTCAATAACCCAATCATAAATGCATCTCTTTCTGATGCCATATTAGACAAGCTAGGCAACATCCATTTAAAACGCTTTAATCGATCTGGGTTGCTAATTCTAGTCAACTGTTCTGTAAGAATATCGGTTGCTTTAGGATGTTTATATATTGCTAATTGTGATGCCAAACCAGCAAAATCATTCTCACTAATATATAAGTTTTTAACTTTCTTTTTCTTTGTCCAGATTTGGTACAACGTTTCTTTTCCTTTATCAGAAATTGCTATAGAACGATACAGCCCAAAAATGGTTCTTTTCAAATTAGATGAAATGTCTTTTTCTAACAATTCTAGAATTTGAATATCGTTGCTAACACTTATTTTATTTCGTTCTTCTTCTGATAAAAAGCCCCAAAATACATTCTGAATTCTTCCAGATAAGTAATTCGTAATTAGTTCATTTTTTTCTGCCTGGATAGCTTCTAAAAAGTGATAATACACTTCTAAGGGACCAATATTATAATTTAAAAAATTCTCATATAAGTTAATGTATGCATAGCCTCTTGCTAAATCGTCTTTTATGTTAGCATATAACGAAATAGTGCTTTTATCAACCGGAAAAACGCCATAACCAAAACCATTATAATTATAGATAATATTTCTTGGTTTTTCTAATCCAATTACATCAGTAAAGGCGAATTCTTTATCAGACAACGTGATATCAAAAGTTTTTACTTCTGTCTCGTACACAAAACCAATTTTAAATGATTGTGTCCATAACTTATCACTTCCATCTTCTGCTTCTTGTTTAATTTTAAACGAAGAAATTTTCCCATTTGAATATTCTATTTCATCAGAAATTAGTGGCCTTCCAGATTTATTTACCCAAACCTCACTCCATTTTTCAATATCTTTTGGAGACTTTTCATCAAGAATAGCAACCAACTCATTCCAATCTGCATTGCTGTTTGCATAGGTTTTTATATAGGTTTGCATACCTTCTTTAAAAGCTTCTTTTCCTAATATATATTCTAATTGACGCATCATAATTGGCGCTTTATTGTAGATAATTCTACCATATAAAGACCCAGCGTTTTTAAGATTACCTAAATGTTGTCGAATGGCATTTGTTCCTTGGGTTCTATCTTCAGAATAGGCACTTGGGTAATGTGCCATTGCAAATTGCAAGCCATGGTTTACCTCTGGAAAAACAGGATTCATAATTTTATCTGCCATAAAATTAGCAAACACTTCTTTCATCCAAACATCATTAAACCATTTCATTGTCACCAAATCACCAAACCACATATGTGAAGTTTCATGAGCAATCAATTTTGCTCTTCCTAACTTTCTACTTTGGGTGGCTTTTTTGTCTAAAAACAATGATGATTCTCTGTATTGTATGGCTCCAACATGCTCCATTCCTCCATATTGAAAAGGCGGAATTGCAGCAAAATCCATTTTTTGAAACGGGAACTTATGCCCCGTATACGCCTCTAAATATTCAATTGATTTTTGATGAATATTAAATATCTCACCAATACTTTCTTCTATCTTCTCTTCGTTATTTTCTCGATATAATAATCGCATATCAAAAGCTCCAGGGTTGCGTACTTCTTCGCTAAACTTTCCTGCTACAAAAGAAAACAAGTAGGTACTCATTTTATCAGTTTCATTGAACGTGTGCTCGATAAAATCTCCTTTAGCAACCTGTGCTGTTTCAAAAGCGCCACACAACACCTTCCAATCTTTAGGCGCCGTAATTGTCAAGGTATATTTCGCTTTAATATCTGGCTGATCAAAACAAGGAAATAAGGTACTTGCTCTATCTGGAACTAATAAGGTATACAGAAACTCCTCATTTCTATTCAATGACATTTCTCCCGCATCAAAAGAAATCTCAACAGTATTATTTCCTTGCTTTAGGTATTTTTTTAAAATAACAAGATGTTCATTTTCATGATGAACTTCAATTTTTTTAGAATTTACGATTACCGATTTAATGTTTGATTTTTGCTCGTTAAAATCTAGAATCAAATCATTTGTCAAGTCTTTAATTGTAGCAGATAACTTTAATCTACTTGGAATCGCTTCTGATTTTGATTTCGGAATCTCAAAAGTCAACTGATACTTTACATCATCAACTTGTAGCTTTCTGTATGTTGCTAATTCATATGAAATTCCTTTTTCAACTAAATTGACTGCGTTTTGTTTTTCTTGACATGAAGTGCATAGCACTAAAAAAAGAAAAACAGCAAGTAGGTGTTTCATATAGCATTGGTTTAAGTCCTAAAAATAAAAAAAGGTTTGACCATAGCCAAACCTTTTGTAATAAGTTATTTTGAAAGTAAATTCAACTACATTGCTGCATCTATTTTACCTGTATACACGTTTTTAGGAGCAACTCCTACTTGCTTATCTATAACTTCTCCGTTTTTAAATACTAAAACTGTTGGAATGTTACGAACACCATATTTCGCTGCAAATTCTTGATTTGCATCTACATCTACTTTACCAACAACAGCTTTCCCTTCATATTCTTTAGAAATTTCATCAACGATAGGTCCAACCATTCTGCAAGGTCCACACCAAGCAGCCCAAAAATCTACCAATACTGGCTTGTCTGACTTTAATACTAATTCTTCAAAGTTTGCATCTGTAATTTCTAATGCCATGTTATTTATATTTAAGTTGTTAATTCTATTTTACTTTACAAAAGTAATCAAATATATTACCTTTTAAAGAATAACAAAATTAGTTTTTACAATACATGTATCAAAAGTATTGATATTAGAAAACAGCTTTGGCAATGGCTTTGATATTTGTAGATTTTCCCATAGAATAATAATGCAACACCGGCACACCAGCAGCCATCAACTCTTTAGATTGCTCAATTGCCCATTCTACTCCAACTTGTCTCACTTCTTTATTTGTTTTACATTTCTCTACTTCTGTTATTAATGATTGTGGCAAATCTATTTTAAATACCTGCGGCAATAATTGCAAGTGCTTTTGCACAGCCAACGGTTTTATTCCGGGAATAATAGGAACATCTATTCCTATCTCTTTTGCAGCATCTACAAATTCGAAATATTTCTGATTGTCAAAAAACATCTGCGTTACTATGTAATCTGCGCCAGCATCCACTTTTTCTTTCAGGCGTTTTAAATCTGTTTGTAATGATGGTGATTCTAAATGTTTCTCTGGATAACCAGCAACTCCAATACAAAAATTAGCTTTATGATTGGCCTCAATTACATCATGCAAATACTTGCCATTATTCAATTTCTGAATTTGACCTACCAACTGAGTTGCATACTGATGCCCTCCATTACTAGCCTCAAAATAGCGTTGGTGACTCATGGCATCTCCTCGCAAAGCCATCACGTTTTCGATTCCTAGATAATGACAATCTACCAATAAATATTCTGTTTCTTCTTTGGTAAAACCGCCACATAATACATGCGGAATTGTATCTACATTATATTTATGTTTAATTGCAGCACAAATACCAACAGTTCCAGGGCGCATTCTTGTTATTTTACGATCTAACAATCCGTTTCCTTTATCAATATAAACGTGTTCTTCTCGCGAAGTAGTTACATCTATAAACGGTGGATTAAACTCTATTAATGGATCAATATTGTCATACAAATCTTGGATATTGTTCCCTTTTTTTGGTGGAATAATCTCAAATGAAAATTGTGTTTTTCCTGTATGCTTTTTTAAATGTTCTGTTACTTTCATTTTATGCTGAATTTAGTTCAGTATCTTATTTTAATAATTGATTTTTAACCGATTCATACGACTCTTTATACTCCCAATAAATCCATCTTCCATCTGTATAATCAGTTAACACATATTTGTCACTAAGCGATTTTATTCTACTGATAGCAATTGTTTTTGGAGAAAAACTCTCTGCAATTACTTCTTCAGTGATCTCTTTATTATTCTCATCATATCCATGAGAAATAATGTGACTTCTTAGGTTTAATTCTATAAATTTTGTGCTCATTTTTAATGCCATTTAATTTTCTGCTATCGCAGGATGCAACCATTTTCTTGCTTTTTCTAAGGTGATGTTTTTTCTTTTTGCAAAATCACGCACTTGGTCATCTGTAATTTTCCCCAACCCAAAATATTTCGCTTCTTCATTTGCAAAATAATAACCCGATACTGCGGCGGCTGGCCACATGGCTAAACTTTCAGTTAAAGTCACTCCAATTCTTTCATCAACTTTTAACAACTCCCAAATTGTTTCTTTTTCTAAATGATCTGGACAAGCTGGATATCCTGGTGCCGGACGAATCCCCTTATAACTTTCTTTTATCAATTCTTCATTCGTTAACGTTTCATCAGATGCATACCCCCAATGTTGAGTTCTTACTCGATGATGCAAATATTCTGCAAACCCTTCTGCAAAACGATCGGCAATTGCCTGTACCATAATTGCATTGTAATCATCCTCTTTGTCTCTATATATTTTTGCCAATTCATCTGCCCCAAAAATTGCGGTACAAAAAGCACCCATATAATCTTGTTTGTTTGCTTCTTTTGGCGCCACAAAATCCGACAAAGCAAAACTTGGCTTCCCGTCTCGTTTTTTAAGTTGTTGACGCAATGTTCTAAACACCCCTATTTCTTCTCCTTTCTTCCGAATAGAAATATCATCATCGTTTATAGTATTTGCTTCAAACAAACCAAATATTGCTTTTGGCTTCAACAATTGTTTGGTGATTATTTCATTTAAAATTACCTGTGAATCTTCAAATAATTGCGTTGCTTGCTCTCCAACAATTTCATCCGTCAAAATATCAGGATACCTTCCATGTAAATCCCAACTTCTAAAAAATGGGCTCCAATCAATAAATGGCAATATTTCTTTTAAACTCAATTGTTCTAAAGTTTGAATCCCAAGCTCTCTTGGTTTTACGATTGAGGATGTTTCCCAATCAATTTTGAATTTACGCTCACGCGCTTCTTTTATTGAAACATACGCCTTGGTTTTTCCTCTTTTTAAAAACTTCTCACGAAAGGCATCATAGTCTTTTTTCAACTTCGCAACATACATGTTACTTGTTTCTTTATTCAATAAATCACTTACTACAGTAACTGCTCTAGATGCATCATTTACATGTACCACTGCATTTTTGTATTGTGGATCTATCTTTACAGCTGTATGCGCTTTTGAGGTAGTTGCCCCACCAATTAATAAAGGCACTGAAAAATCTTGACGCTCCATTTCTTTTGCCAAATACACCATCTCATCCAACGATGGCGTTATCAACCCCGACAAGCCAATAATATCTACATTCTCTTCTTTAGCGGCTGCTATAATTTTTTCTGGTGGCACCATCACTCCTAAATCAACAATTTCATAATTGTTACACCCCAAAACAACACTCACAATATTTTTACCAATATCATGTACATCACCTTTTACAGTTGCCATCAATATTTTACCAAGCGCCTTTTGTTCCTCTCCTTTTTCGGCTTCTATAAATGGGTTTAAATAGGCAACAGCCTTTTTCATTACTCGAGCTGACTTTACCACTTGTGGTAAAAACATTTTTCCTGCTCCAAACAAATCTCCAACCACATTCATCCCAACCATTAAATGACCTTCAATGACTTCAATTGGTTTTTTTGCGGCTAATCGTGCTTCTTCTGCATCTTCAACAATAAAGGCATCAATTCCTTTTACTAAAGAATGTGTAATTCTTTCTTGCAACGGCAAACTTCGCCATTCCAATATTTTTGTTTCATCTTGCTTTTTAACTCCTTTTACAGTTTCCGCAAAATCTAACAAACGCTCTGTTGCATCGTCTCTTCTATTTAAGACAACATCTTCGATATGCTCTAATAAATCTTTTGGAATGTCATCGTAAATTTCCAACATTGCTGGATTTACAATTCCCATATTCATACCTGCCTGAATTGCATAATACAAGAAAACAGAATGCATTGCTTCTCTTACCGTATTATTCCCTCTAAATGAAAATGACACATTACTTACACCTCCACTTACACTTACATTTGGCAAGTTTTGTCTCACCCAGCGCGTAGCTTCAATAAAATCAATGGCATTTTTTTTGTGTTCATCCATTCCTGTTGCCACAGGAAAAATATTCAAATCGAAAATAATATCCTCAGATGCAAAACCTACTTTATCAACCAATACTCTATATGATCGTTCTGCAATTTCAATTCTTCTTTGGTAATTATCAGCCTGACCAACTTCGTCAAATGCCATTACAATTACTGCCGCTCCGTATCTTTTAATCTGGGTTGCTTCCCAAATAAATTTCTCTTCTCCTTCTTTTAAAGAAATAGAATTCACCACAGATTTCCCTTGTACAACTTGCAATCCTGCTTCTATAATCTCCCATTTCGAACTATCGATCATTAACGGAACTCTACATATATCTGGCTCAGCAGCTATCAAGTTTAAAAAACGAACCATCGCTTCTTTGCCATCAATCAAACCATCATCCATATTTATATCAATGATTTGTGCACCTCCTTCTACTTGATGTCTAGCTATTGCTAATGCTTCATCAAATTTTTCTTCTTTTATCAAACGTAAGAATTTACGAGAGCCAGCTACATTTGTACGTTCTCCAACATTGATAAAATTGCTATTCTCATTTAAAACCAATGGTTCTAAACCTGATAAACGCATAAATTTTCGTGATTGGTTTTTCGTTTCTGGTGGTTGGTGGTTTTGTGTATCCATACTACTTTTTCGTTTTAAAATAGTTAATGAATCCGTTTAATAATTTCTTACAAGAAGTAACCGTTTCAAAAATCTCTCTCAACTCTTCTTCTGAAACATATGCTATATCAAAAGACAAAAACAATTGTGTTTCTAATTCGTTTAGAGAACCTTTTGCAATATGTAAAAAGTGTAGCGTTTCTTTTGTCGATTGTCTCCCAACACCTTCTGCAATATTTGAGGGTATAGAAACTGCGCTTCTTCGGATTTGATTTGTCAACCCGTAAATTTCTTCTTTTGGAAATGTCTTTGTTCTCTCGTGATTTAATCCAAACTTCTAATTCTGTATATGATTTCATAAATAACTTTTTAACTAAAAACCAACAACTATAAACTAGCTACCAATTTACGTGGTTGATACTTAGCTGCTAATACCGCAATTGCTGCTATATGTTCTGGTGTTGTTCCGCAACAACCTCCTATAATATTGATCAAGTCTTTCTTTAAATATTCTTCAATCTGATCTGCCATTTCTTCTGCCGTTTCATCATATTCTCCAAAAGCATTTGGCAATCCGGCATTAGGATGTGCAGAAATTGCAAATTCAGTTTTTGACGCGATTGCTTCTAAATGAGGTTGTAATAAATTGGCTCCTAAAGCACAATTAAAACCTACAGACAATAACGGGATATGAGATACAGAAATTAAAAAAGCTTCAGCTGTTTGCCCTGATAAGGTTCTTCCACTAGCATCGGTAATTGTACCACTTAACATCACAGGAATGTCAATTTTTCGTTCGTCTTTTACTTCTTCAATTGCAAACAATGCTGCTTTGGCATTCAAGGTGTCAAAAACAGTTTCTACCAATAAAAGATCAGAACCACCATCTAACAATGCTTCTACTTGTTGTTTATAAGCAATGCGCAATTCATTAAAAGTAACGGCTCTATACCCAGGGTCATTTACATCTGGAGACATACTGGCTGTTCTATTGGTTGGCCCAATTGAACCGGCTACGAATCTTGGTTTATGTGGCTCTTTTAGTGTAAATGTGTCTGCAACTTCTTTCGCTATTTTTGCAGATTCATAATTCAACTCGTACGTATACCAAATCTTCCATTTGGTAATCTGCCATGGCAATTGTAGTTCCCGAAAAAGTATTGGTTTCTACAATATCTGCTCCTGCTGCAAAATAGGCTGCATGCACTTCTTTTATTGCTTTTGGTTGGGTGATGGAAAGTAAGTCATTATTTCCTTTTAATGGAGTTGGATATTCCTTAAATCGTTCTCCACGAAAATCTTCTTCCGAAAATTTATACGCCTGAAGCATAGTTCCCATTGCGCCATCGAGCACGAGGATTCGTTTTTGTATTTCTTTATGTATGTTTGACATTCCTGATATTGAATAGTAGAAGTTATCAGGAAAAGAGGAAAGTTCTTTCCGTTATCTCTCTTAAATACTGAAATCATTTCAGTATATAAGTAGAATTTAGCACCTTCTTTGTTTGCACAAAGGGTTGCTAAGGTTTCAACGGGTCTAATCCCTCCACCTTTCTTGATAACATTCGTATTAAATTAATGAACTAAAGTGCAAATTAACGTATTATTTTTTTCATTTACACCTTTTTTAAAAAAGATTTTCGATCACAGGGCAATAGCCCAGTTAGGTATAATTCTTCTTGGCTTTCGCCAAAACAAAAAAGAGCCCCCTATAACACCTCTTCTCTTTGGTGTCAAGGTCATTGATTTTCAAAAAGGCTGGAAGACAAATATCGATCTCCACGATCGCAAACAACAGCAACAATGATTCCTTTGCTAATTGTTTCTGCAAATTTCAAAGCAACATGTACAGCACCACCACTACTCATTCCTCCAAAAACACCTTCTTCACGGGCCAGTCTTTGTGTCATTAATTTAGCTTCTTCCTCACTCACTTCAAGTACTTTGTCTACCTTACTTTTATCAAAGATTCCTGGCATATATTCTTTTGACCACTTTCTGATTCCCGGTATTTTAGAACCTTCTTTTGGTTGTGCACCTACAATTATGATATCAGAATTCTGTTCTTTTAAATAGGATGAGACTCCCATAATTGTTCCTGTTGTCCCCATGGCAGACACAAAATGAGTGATTTCACCATCAGTATCATTCCAAATTTCTGGACCTGTTGTTTTGTAATGCGCTTTCCAGTTGTCATTATTTTCAAATTGATTCAACATAAAATATCCTTTTTTATATTTTAATGTCAACGCTACATCTCTAGAACCTTCAATTCCTTTATTAGCAGGAGTCAAAATTACTTCTGCACCATAAGAACGCATTGTTTTTACACGCTCTTCTGTTGAGTTTTCTGGCATTACCAATACCATATTCACCTCCAAAACTTTTGCGATAAATGCCAAAGCAATCCCCGTGTTTCCACTTGTAGCTTCAACTAAATAATCACCTTTTTTGATATTTCTACGCTTAATGGCTTCATTAATCATGTTATAAGCAGCACGGTCTTTTACACTTCCTCCAGGATTCTCCCCTTCCAATTTCAAAAGCAATCGAACACCTTTTTTTTTCAAGATAGAGGTTACCTCTACCAAAGGCGTATTTCCAATACATTCTGTAATTCTTTTTATTTTCATCTTAATACTTTCAATTATTTTCACCACATCTAACAATAGATAATTCAATGATGTATTTTATTTAGAATTTACCTTTATCCTATTTAATACCTCAATGTGTACTTCTCGTGATTATTTTATATTCTGATTGTTGTGTTACCAACGAATTTTGTGGAATGGAATCCATCACACATACATTTGCCCCAATAATGCTATTCTCTCCAATAACAACATCTCCTCCTAAAATGGTTGCATTGGCATAAATAGTTACATTATCTTCAATAGTTGGGTGCCTTTTTGTAGCTGCCAAACTTTTCTTTACTTGAATTCCGCCTAATGTGACTCCTTGATACATTTTTACATTGTTTTTAATAATCGTTGTTTCTCCAATAACGGTTCCAGTTGCATGATCAATAAAAAAAGAGGCTCCAATAGTTGCTCCAGGGTGAATATCTGTACCTGTAACACTATGCGCATATTCACTCATCATTCTTGCCAAGGTTTCTAAGTGTAACTTTTCCAACTCATGACTTAAACGATACACTGCGATGGCATAAAAACCAGGATAGGCTAAATACACTTCTTCTAAACTTTTACACGCTGGATCTGTACTTTCAAAGGCTATAGCATCTAAATCTAGTTTGGCTCTTATTTCTGAAAATGTCGCTTCATATTGCACCCAATAATTTTCTGCATTTACTATTAAAAGTCTATTTGAAATTTTCAGAAACTGACTTCTAATTCCTTTCATTTTTTTTTGATGATATACTTCATCGAACAACGAGTAATAAAGTTGCTTTGTAAAATCTGCTACAGCATCTTTTAAGCAAACTGAATAGGATGTTCCTTTTATATTTTCGATAAGTACTTCCATTGTTTTTCTTTAAATCTCTGGTGCCAATTCGACTTCTAAACCGTCCATTTTTGATGTCATTTGAATTTGACATCCTAACCTGCTATTGTCTTCTACATAAAAAGCTTCGGCCAACATCATATCTTCATCAACTCCCATTTCTGGCAATTCATGATCTGTTTTTACATAGCACTGACATGAAGCACACATGGCCATTCCGCCACAAACACCAATAGTTCCTTCTGGAGCTAATTCATATGAACGCACAACTTCCATTAGGTTCATTGCCATATCGGTAGGTGCTATAATTTCGTGTAAAACACCTTCTCTATCTGTAATTTTTATAGTAATATCTTTCATATTGATTAGTGGTTAGTGGTTAGTGGTTAGTGGTTAGTGAAATCTATATTCAATGACTATTTTACTGTCTTTTTCTCAAAAACTTTCCTTTTACGCCTTTGTGATTTTGAGACTTTGACACTTTGCATCTCAATTACTCAACCTAATTAATCGCTTTTACCACTGCTTTTGGGGCTTCTTTTCTTGTTCCATCAAAACCGTCTATTCCGCCAACAGTTGTGTATTTCATTACATATTTTTTATCTGGAAAAATGCGTTGAAAGGCACTTTGACACATCAATGTTGCTTCATGGAAACCACATAATATCAACTTCAATTTTCCCGGATAGGTATTCACATCTCCAATGGCATAAATTCCAGGAATGTTGGTTTGATAATCCAAGGCATTATTTACTTTAATAGCATTCTTCTCTATTTCTAGCCCCCAATTTCCTATTGGCCCTAATTTTGGTGACAAACCAAACAACGGAATAAAGTGATCAGCATCCACAATAAATGGTGCTTCTCCTTTTTTCTCAACGGCCACTCCTGTTACTTTTCCAGTTCCTAAAATCCCTTTGATTTCTGCAGGTGTAATCAAGTTTATCTTTCCTAAATTTTTCAATTCCTGAACTTTATCAACAGAATCCAATGCGCCTCTAAATTCATTTCTTCGGTGCACTAAAGTCACTTCCTCTGCAACATCAGTTAAGAAAACAGCCCAATCTAAAGCCGAATCTCCACCACCAGCAATCACCACTTTTTTATTGCGATATACTTCTGGATCTTTAATCATGTATTCTACTCCAGAATCTTCATACTCTGCAATGTTTGGAATCGGAGGCTTTCTCGGCTCAAAACTTCCCAATCCACCAGCAATGGCAACAATTGGAGCTTTATGTTTTGTTCCTTTATTTGTGGTTACAATAAAAGTTCCATCATCTTGCTTTTCTATTGTTTCTGCACGTTCACCAAAGGTAAAACCTGGTTTAAACTGCTTGCTTTGCTCTAATAAATTAGTTGTTAAATCGCCTGCTAATATTTCTGGAAATCCAGGAATATCATAAATTGGTTTCTTCGGATAAATCTCAGAACATTGTCCACCTGGTTGTGGCAATGCGTCAATTAAATGACATTTTAACTTTAACAATCCTGCTTCAAAAATGGTAAATAACCCTGTTGGCCCAGCGCCTATAATTAATATATCTGTTGTAATCATTTCTTTATTCTTTTGTCATTGAGATAAGGAAGGACGAAGTAATCTCTTTGTGACAGATTGCTTCACTTTGTTCGCAATGACGTTATTTTACTAAACTTTTGGTGAGTTCATTTAATGCACTCACTTTTTCCTCAAAATTCCCTTTGATTGATTTTCTATATGTATTTAAATTCTGTACTAAATCGTCAATATTTTCTGGAATCACTTCTTCAAAAAACTGACGCAACCTTTTTGCGGTTGTGGGCGATTTACCATTGGTAGAAATGGCTATTTTCACATGTCCTTTGGTTACAATTCCGCCTAAATAAAAATCGCAATACCTTGGATTATCTGCCAAATTAACCAACAAATTCCTTCTTTTGCATTCGGTATAGATTTCAATATTTAAGACTTCGTCATCTGTCGCTACAATTACCAAATGCTTGTTTTCTAAAAATTGATCAGCATACGGTTTCCTAACAAGTTTTACTTGATGCTCCTTTACAAGTTCAAGTATCTCTTCATTAATTTCTGGCGCTACCAATTGCACATTTGCATTTGGGCTCGATTTTAATAAAAATGACAACTTCTCTAATCCGACTTTTCCTCCACCAACAATTAGCACTTCTAATTGATGCACTTTTAAGAAAATTGGATACAAATTATTTCTATCTTCTACGAACATATCAATTGCTTTTTCTTATGTTGAATTGCAATGTTGTTCAAGATCTCTCTATGACGTACTACTTCTCCAAATACTATAATTGCAGGATTGCTTAATGCCTGATTTTCTACAACTTCTAAAATCGTATTTACCGTTCCAACGCCTACTTTTTCTCTTGATGTGGTTCCATCTTGAATAATTGCCACTGGCAAATGCTGCTTTCCTTCTTTTTGAAATAGCCGAATAATTTCAGGCAGTTTCCCCATTCCCATCAACACCACAACTGTTGCACTCGACTTTGCAGCCAATGCAATATCATCCGAAATCTTATGCTCTTTAGTGGTTCCTGTTATTACCCAAAAGCTTTCAGAACTCCCTCGTTTTGTTACCGGAATATTTTGAGATGCCGGAACCGCCATGGAAGATGAAATCCCTGGAACTACTGCTGTTTGTAAACCAAAACCCGCTGCATATTCCATTTCTTCAGCGCCTCTCCCAAAAATAAATGGATCACCACCTTTTAATCGAACTACATGTCCGTGAGTATGGCCACGCGCAACAATTAATTCATTTATTTGATCTTGTTGATAGTGATAACAACCACTACGTTTTCCTACAAAAATCAATTCTGCATTTGGGTTTACATAGGCCAACAACTCTTCATTTACAAGGGCATCATACAATACTACATCTGCGGCTTCTAATGCTTTTATTGCTTTTACGGTAATTAGTTCTGCATCTCCAGGACCAGCACCTACAACTGTTAATTTTGGTTCTTTCTTACACATGACTGACAACGTTTTTTCTAAATGCATCCACTTTTTTATAAAAGGATGCTGCATCAGCCAAATAGCTCTCTGCAAAAATCTTAGAAGGCTTTTCTTCTTTAATCTGATAAATTAAGGCAGCAAAAGTTGTCGATAATTGAATCGTGTTGTTTGCCACAAAATGTGCATCAAAATTTTGAATAATTCCTGCTTGCGTATTGGTTTTCACTCCTTCAGAAGTTAACAATGCTTTGGCTGTATTTACCAATGCTGTATACGAATGGTAAATACTATCTGAAAGTTGATTTGCAATTAATGCCTCTTTTGCATGCGTGAGTTTCTCTTCACTTTCAAACAATAAAGTAGCAATTAAATCAATTACAACACCTGCACATTCTCCAATTCCAATTGCTTTCACATAGTTCTCATCATGTCCCCAATCAATAAAGTCACTTTTATCTAGTGTTGAAATATCAGACAATGGTTTTAGTAAATCGTAGAAATATATTTTCCCTTTTCTATCGTAATATGCTAAGAAATTCTCATCTTCTAATTGATTATCCTCAAGATCATTTAACAACAAACGCAACGCTTCTGGCCCTCTTTTACTCGGAACTTTGACCAACTTATCTGAAAATCGCCCTTTTCCATTTCCTAAAATTCCACCACCAATCAAAACCTGTAAAGCTGGGGCTTGTAAATTGCCAACTTTTATAGACATTCCCTGAAAACCAATATGGGCCATATTGTGTTGGCCACAGGCATTCATACAGCCACTAATTTTAATTGCGATCTCTTTATTGTTGATATACTCTGGATATTCTTCTTTTAATACTCGCTCTAATTCCACAGCAATTCCTGTACTACTAGATATCCCTAAATTACAGGTATCTGTACCTGGGCAAGCGGTAATATCTGAAGTACTATTATACCCTAATTCTGTAAAACCTAACTTTGATAATTCGACATAAAAAAGTGGTAATAGTTCTTCTTTTACATGTCTAATTAATATGTTCTGACGTAAGGTTAAACGAATCTCATTAGCAGCGTATTTTTTTACTAAATCGGCTAACAAACGTGCTTTATCAGTATAAAAATCTCCTAATGAAACTTTAATACCGATAGCAAATAGTCCCTCTTGTTTTTGTTTGATTACATTGGTGTTTTTCCAAGCTTCAAAACTTTCAGTGTCTTCTAAATAAATTGTTGGAATTTCGTTTTCTTGAAATGTAATTTCTTGCTCGAAAGTTGTTGTATCAATTGGATACACGGTATAAGATAATGCTTGTTTTTCTTGAGCAACCAATTCTAAAAATGCTGGCACACCAATCTCTTTTACTAAAAATTTTAGCCTTGCTTTTGCTCTTTTATTACGTTCTCCATACCGATCAAACACGCGTAAAACACCTTCTATAGTCGGAATTAATAATTGTTCCTCTAAGAATTCATATATCACATCCGCATGTCTTGGTTGTGACCCCAATCCTCCGGCCAACAAGACTTTAAACCCTTTTACCTTTTGTCCATTTACCTCTTTTGATTTTGCAATAAAACCTAAATCATGCATAAAACTTATGGCAGTATCTTCATCAGTTCCCGAAAAAGAAATTTTGAATTTACGTCCCATTTCTTGACAGACCGTATTTCTTAAAAAGAACTGAAATGTTGCATGCGCATACGGAGACACATCAAAAGGTTCATTGACATCAATACCTGCAGTTTCAGATGCTGTTATGTTTCTCACTGCGTTTCCACAAGCTTCACGCAACGTAATGTCGTCCTTTTCTAACTGGGCCCACAATTCTGGAGTTCTATCTAAACTTACATGGTGAATTTGAATATCCTGCCGTGTTGTAATATGTAAACGCCCTCTCGAATACTCATCAGAAACATCAGCAATTCTATGCAATTGCTCACTCGTCACTTTTCCGTAAGG
>MAAC01018460.1_pt1 | contig 16389 bp, 13 predicted proteins | sample 1115981 | NCBI WGS metagenome assembly MAAC01 (sample SAMN04961126, study PRJNA320927) | seawater metagenome | isolation source: sample BD02T64 sea water enriched with oil for 64 days | place: USA:Gulf of Mexico | collected 2013-07-27 | reverse complement strand
CGGTGATGTATCTGGGCCGTCTGGTCGAACAGGGAACGGTGCGCGAGGTCATCCGCACCTCGGCCCACCCCTATACCAACGGTCTGATCGCAGCGCTGCCAAGGCTTGACGATCTCGACACGCCGCTGACGCCAATTCCGGGCGACATCCCGTCACCGCTGGAACGCCCGCCGGGATGCGTTTTCAACAACCGCTGTCCGGTGTCGCTGGGCCAACGCTGCATCGCCGAAGTTCCGCAATTCAGCCCGGTCACGGGCACCCATCAGGCAGCCTGCCATCTTATTGACGAAAGGGCCGCAGCGAAATGAGCAACGACATTCTGATATCCGCCCGGGACCTGTCGGTCCACTTTCCCCTGCGCGGCGGGCTTTTTGGCCCGAAACAGGTGGTCCGGGCTGTCGAGGGCGTTAATCTCGACATCGAAAAAGGCCGCTTTTTCGGCTTGGTGGGCGAATCCGGTTCCGGCAAGACAACGCTGGGCAAGGCGCTGCTGAAGGCAGCGCCGATCACCCGGGGCACGGTCACTTATGATGACGGCGAAATGCGCCACGAACTGACGGAAATCACGGCAAAGGGCCTGAAAGACTACCGCTCGCGCTCGCAGCTTATTTTTCAGGATCCCTATGCCGCCCTCAGCCCGCGCATGACGGTGCGCGATATCATCGCCGAACCGCTCGAGGTGATGGGCCTGACTGCCTCCCGTGAGGAAACCGACGAACGCGTGCGCGAAATCGCCGCGAAATGCCGCTTGAATCTGGAACATCTGCGGCGCTTTCCGCACGCGTTTTCCGGCGGTCAGCGGCAACGGATCTCTATCGCCCGCGCGCTGGTCTCGAACCCGCGTTTCGTCGTGGCAGATGAAAGCGTCGCGGCGCTGGATGTCTCTATACAGGCCGATGTGCTGAACTTGCTGAAGGAGATCCAGCAGGAAATGGGCCTGACGTTTCTCTTTGTCAGCCATGACCTTAGCGTGGTCGCGCATGTCTGCGATCATGTTGCGGTGATGTATCTGGGCCGTCTGGTGGAAACCGCCCCGACGCGCGAATTGTTCGCGGCGCCCCGGCATCCCTATACCAAGGCGCTGTTGTCGGCGATCCCGTCGCTCGATCCCGACGACCGGGGTAAGGCGCAGAAGCTCGAGGGCGAAATCCCGTCGCCCACCAACCAGCCGCCGGGCTGTAAGTTTCAGACCCGCTGCCCCTTCGCCATCGACATCTGTCGCAGGGACGAACCGAAACTGGAGCATTCCAGCACCGGCCATGAGGTCGCCTGCCACCGCTGGAAGGAACTGATGGACGACCGCAGTCTGCAAACGGCCTGAGGAAGATACCCCGGTGCGGTCCGCAGATGCCGCCAGCGGAACGAAATTGCACACGGCTTCATTCTCAATACGTCGCGCAGCGAAACCACCGTTCTCTCCATTCGACTGGCCTGGCGGCACCGCGGGGAGGGCGCTTTGCAATTCCGAAAATATTACAAAGGTTTCAATTTGCCGGGCCAATAATACGAGCCCTTGATGATGCAACAGCCTCCCAGGGCCGGACACGGTCCACATTTTCCCTGTTCAAGGCAGAACGGCCTGTTCAGAGTGAAAACGTGCCGAACCAGTGTACACCAACAGGCCCTGGCGGGTTGGCAAGCGTTACCATGACAACCTGCCTGAGAACCGGCCCGAACGGCCTCGTTCAGGACCCGGCGTCGTAATTCACCACCCCCTGCGCGGTGATCTTCATATCCGCCAGCGTGCGGTCGGCATGGCGCATCCGGTGGCTGAGCAATTTCCGTGTCAGGCGCAACAGCGTGGTGGCATGTGCCGGATCATCGGCAAGATCGTGCATCTCCTCCGGGTCCGCCCCCAGATCGAACAGCAGGGGTGGCAAGCCGCCGTTGAAATGCACCAGCTTGAAACGGTCTTCGCGCAGAATGGCCAGATTGGCCTCGCGCAGCGCTGCCCCGGTCGCCTCCTGGCAGACGCTCCTCTTGTCCGGTTCTCCGAAATCAAGCTCCAGATGCACGCAGTCGCGCCAGTCCTGCGGCGCGCGCCCTTCAAGGAAGGGCCGCAGTGAGCAGCCATCCATGCCCGCAGGCGCCGTCCGGCCGGAGAGGTCCAGAACGGTGGGGGTCAGGTCAACGGATTCGGTGAACGCGGCAACCGTAGTGCCATGCTGCGCCGGGTTTTGCGGGTCGCGGATGATCAGCGGAATGCGGTAGGCGGCGTCATAGATGGTCTGCTTGCCCCACATGTGATGATCGCCCAGCATCTCGCCATGATCGGCGGACAGAATGATCAGCGTGTCGTCATACTGCCCGCTGTCCTTCAGGAATGTCAGGATGCGCCCGATATGGGCATCGACCTCGGTGGCAAGCCCCAGATAGATCGCCCGCAGCATCTGCACGTCGGCGTCATTGCGGCTGTCGATTTGCCCGTCGCAACCGGAAACGAAGCTCTCCATGCGAGGCTTTTGCACCGCGCCCTTCAGAAACGGGTGCACCTCCGCTTCCTGCTCTGGCGAAGACAGGCGTGCCGGCAGCGGCAGATCGCGGCCGGCATACATGCGATTGTAGGGCGCAGGCGCGACCAGCGGTGGGTGCGGGCGGAAATAGGTCAGCAGCGCGAACCAGTCCTGATGCTGCCGCACCGACATGTGGCTCAGAAACTCATCGGTCAGAAACGCGGTGTCGCTGTCTCGCGCATGGTAAAACGCCGGATCATCGGGTTGTGCCGGCCTGTCGGGGTCAGACGCCACCGGATGGAAAAAATCCGCGTAGTCCGGCAGCTCATACCCTTTCGCTTTCAGCGACGCCCGCCAGGGAAAACTTTCTTCCTGGCGCATTTCTGTGATTTCCCGGAAACCCGGCAGAACCTCTTCATAAGTCGATAATTTCGGGTCTTCGGGGTGATAGCGGCGTGGGTCGAGGCTGGTGTCGGTATAGCCGAACAGCAGGGGATCATAGCCCGATTTGCGCATTTCCCGCGCGATGTTGGGCACATGGTCCGCCAGCGGCGCGCCGTTGCGCACCGAGCGGTGGTTCATCGCATACATTCCGGTCAGGATGCTGGCGCGCGACGGGCCGCAAGGGTTGGTGACCGAGAAATGCCGGGTAAACGTGACCGCGTCACCCCGGAACGCCGAGATGTTGGGCAGGTCGACATGCGCGGCCAGGGCGCCTTCGACACAATCGGCGCGAAGCTGGTCGATCAGAATGACAAGAACGTTACGTTTCCCGGACATCGGCGTTTTCCCTGACTGGTGGTTCGGAATAATGCAGGAAAACAGAAACCAGCATTGTGTCAATTGAAAACGACAGGCGCGGCGCTGCGGTGAGAATGCACATGCGTCTTGCCGCCCGTATGAAGACAGGTGCTGCCGGCGAGAGGCGGATAACCACAATCCGCGCCAGCACCCTCCTGGCGGTCGCGCCGCTCTGATACGGCGCTTGCTCATGTGTGGCAGCAGAGCGCAATCACTGCGCGCAACCGACCTCTGTGCGCCAGGATCGGTCACCAATGACAAGCGATATCAGTCTGCGCCGCTTTCCTCCCGGCGGGGCACCCAGTCCGCAGGCCGGTCTGGACGCCCCGGTCCCATCAGGCCCGCAGTCGTTCGTTGGCCGGATCCCACAGCGGTCCCTCCGCCTGGACCACTGCGCGGCATTTCTGGCCGTAGATCTCGACCTCCAGTTCCGTGCCAGGCACCGCCAGATCAGCGCGCAGCATGCCCAGCGCAACCGAGGCATTGACCCGGTAGCCCCAGGCGCCGCTGGTGGTTTCGCCGACAATTTCACCCTCTTTCCAGATACAGGACATAGGAGGCGCATCGGCGTCGCCGGCCTCCACAATCAGGGTCACAAAGGCTTTTTTCACCCCTTGCTGGAGCTCGGCCTGCAGCGCCGCCTTGCCGCGGAAGTCCTGCGCCTTTTCCAGTTTGACAAAGCGTGCCAACCCGGCCTCAAACAAAGAATAGTCGCTCGACAGATCGCCCTTCCAGGTGCGATAGCCTTTTTCGATGCGCAGCGCGTTCAGCGCATACATGCCAAAGGGCGTGGCACCACCCGCGAGGATCGCGGCATAGATTTCTGGCTGATCGGCGTTGGCGCAATGCACTTCCCAACCCAGCTCACCAGCAAAGGACACCCGCACCAGAAAGGCAGGCTTGCCCGCAACCGTGGCGTTCTGATGGCTCAGCCAGCCCAGCAACAGATCCGCATCCGTGAGCCCGGCCATAAGCTGGCGCGACTTTGGCCCGGTGAGGATCATGGTGCCGAATTTGGTGGTCTGATCCTCCAGGATCAGCCCGGCAGGCAGCGCCTGTTTCAGGATCTCGAAATCGTGCCACTGTGCTGCGCCGGCGGTGATCAGGGTAAAGTGATCTTCGCCGAGCCGCAGGCAGGACATCTCGGTCAGGATGCGGCCCCGGTCGTCGGAAAAATACACCAGGTTCATCCGGCCAGCTTTGGGCAGGCCGCCGGTGATCATGCCGCGCAGGAATTCGGCAGCGCCTTCGCCTTGCAAATTGAAACGTGAAAACCCCGGCAGGTCCAGCACGCCGACGCTGTCGCGCACTGCTTCGCATTCGGCCTGGATCCGAGGCTGCCACGGGCCCGCGCGATCCCAGGTGTGGGTGCTGTCCTCTGAAGTGTCGTCACCCTCGCGGGCAAACCAGTTGGCGCGTTCCCAGCCGTTATAGGCGCCCATGACACCGCCCAGCTCTTTGACACGATCATGCACTGCGGACAGTTTTTTATCGCGCGCCGCAGGCCATTCGTGGTGTGGGAAATGCATGGCGTATTCGTTGCCGTAGACCTCCATACCCTTGTCGACACAATAATCGTGGTCGGTGTAATCGGTAAAGCGGCGCGGGTCGCAGGCCCACATGTCCCATTCGGTCCGCCCTTCCACAATCCATTCCGCCAGCACTTTGCCGGCGCCACCACCCTGGGCGATGCCAAAGGTAAATACACTTGCTTCAAACGCATTTTTAACACCCGGCATCGGCCCGATCAGTGGCAGCCCGTCCGGCGCATAAGGGATCGGGCCGTTGATCACCCGGCTGATACCTGTCGTGGCCAGCGCCGGCACCCGCGCCATGGCGTCCTCAATATGCCATTCGATCCGGTCCAGATCATCGGGATAAAGCTGGAACGAGAAATCCTCCGGCATCGGGTCGCCATCCACGTGCCAGTGCGCCTTGCAGGTGGCCTCATAAGGGCCAAGGTTGAAGCCGTGTTTTTCCTGCCGCAGGTAATAGGAGCTGTCGACATCGCGCAGCAACGGCAGTTTGCTGCCACGTTCCTTTGTCAGTGCTTCGACCTCGGGCACTTCTTCGGACAGCAAGTACTGGTGGCTCATCACCATCATCGGCACGGTGCGGCCGCCATAGGGCTTGAACCATTCACCAACGCGCTGGGCATAATAGCCCGCAGCGTTGACCACATAATCGCACGCAATGTCGCCCTTTTCGGTGTGCACTGTCCAGCTGCCATCCTCGTGCTGGGTGACGCCGGTGGCCGGGCAGAAGCGCTGAATTTTTGCTCCCATGTCACGCGCGCCTTTGGCCAGCGCCTGGGTCAGCTGCGCCGGGTCAATATCGCCATCATGCGGATCATACAGCGCGCCTTCCAGATCGTGGGTCTCCAGCAGGGGATAGCGCTCTTTGGCCTGCTCCGGGGTCAGGATCTCGATCTCCATGCCTTGATAACGGCCCATGGAGGCGGCCCGTTCAAATTCCTGCATCCGCTCCTTGGTATGCGCCAGCCGGATAGACCCAGTGACGTGGTAGTTCATTGGGTAATCAACTTCGTCGCCCAACCGCGCATAAAGCTCGGTCGAATAGCGCTGCATGTTCATCACCGACCATGAGGTCGAGAACGTCGGCACATTGCCCGCTGCGTGCCAGGTCGATCCCGCCGTCAGCTCGTTCTTCTCCAGCAATACGCAATCGTTCCAGCCTTTCTTGGCCAGATGATACAGCGACGAGGTTCCTATAACACCGCCGCCGATGATGACGACGCGCGCCTTGGTTGGGAAATCAGACATGAGCGTTCCTTCTTAGTCTTGTTGAGGCACAGCATCCGCTATGTCGTAGTAATCACCCTTGGAGGCGACAAAGATGTGTTTGGCGATCTTCAGCCCGGTGGCGCCATCAACAGCGCCTAGGGCAAAACTGGTGGTGTCCTCGTCATGGGCTTTCCAGAACAGAAACGATCCGCAGCGCGGACAACTGCCACGTTTGGCCAAATCGCTGGCGGCGTACCAGCTGACCGGACCGGTGATGGTCAGGGCATTGTCCGCAACATATGCCGAGGACCAAATGCCACCCGATTGTTTGCGGCACTGACCGCAATGGCACATCGATGCGCCTTTTGGTTCAGCCGAGGTTTCAAAATGGATGTCGCCACAAAGGCAGGATCCTTTGATCATGTTGAGGTCTCCAGTTGCGGTGTGCTGCTGGCGCCCAGCAGAATTCCGTAGACAATGAAACAGATGGCCATGGTGCGACGGATCCAGGTGTTGAACACCGCCGCCATGGCTGCGCGACCCAGACCAGCCCCCAGTGCAGTGTAGCCGGTGTAGCTCAGCGCGGTGATTAACAGTGCGGTGGGCATGATCACCCCCATCTGCTGCCACACCGGCACATCCGGCTGCACAAATTGGGAAAACGCTGCAAGATAACCTGCCACGCTTTTGGGGTTAATGGTGGCGACGGCCAAGGCATGTAAATAAACATGACGCGCTGGTCGCTGGGCCGTTGGAGGCGGTTTGCTGGCATTTAGCCAGCCCCGAATACCGAGATATATCAGGAATCCAGCGCCAATCAGCTTGGCAAAGAAAAATCCGGTAGGCGAGGCGGCAATCAGGGCTGTCACACCCAAGGCTGACAGGATCAGGAACAGGCTGGCTTGGGTGAGGATCGCAAGCACGCCAATCATGGCCTTTGGAAACCCCAAAGACATGCCATTGCTGATGCAATTCACCGCATTTGGCCCCGGCGTGGTGACAAACACCACCCAGAACAGGGCGAAGATGGTCCAGGCTTCAAAATTCATGACGTCAATAAACCGGCGGAGCGATCACCCAGATCGCAACGGCCGGCTCGTTATAGGGGTTGGACCACTGATAGGCTTCGTGGCGGATGCGGAAACTGTCGCCAGCCCCCACGGAGAAGGCTCGACCGCCGATCAGCAGATCAAGGCGTCCTGAGATAATATACCCGACCTCCTGCGTGGGCCGGTCCGCTGGTGTCTGCATTTTTGAATGCGCCTGAAAGGTGGAGTGAACCATTTCAAAATCATCGGTCAGATCAGGTGAAAGCAATTCCTCGATCAACCCTTCCTCGCCAGATCCCATCGGGCGGCGGGCGCCAGAACGCACCACATATCCCTGTTCGTCAATGGGGGCGTGGGTATGACCAAACAGCATCGACATTGGCACCTCAAGGCAGCCTGCAATCTGGCGCAAATCTGAAATTGTCGGCTCAGACAAATCGCGCTCGACTTGGCTAAGCCAGCCAACCGAGCGATCCAAACGCGTGGCAATCTCATTTAAAGTCAACCCTCGCGCCTTGCGCAGCGCCCGGATGTCGGCACCAAGGGACGCGGTGAGGGGGGGTTGGCTGTTCACGGATATCTCCAAAATAGGGTTGGTGAAAAAATGACCTCAGATTTCATGTTGAAGTCTGTTCGTGAAAAATTCAAGAGTTTTTTCACAAACAATGAGGTTGCATATGTGTTTTTGCAGGCAACAGATATAGAATGGGTCGGTTTTTCTCAAATCACGATCAGTGTACTGCCGCACTGGGCCCAAAGGCAGGGGGGGGGGATTGATCACTCTTTCAGCGGGTTTTCGAATGTCGTCACAACCTCAATACTGGTCGAGAGAGACAAACCCACGGGGTATTTCCAGAAATTGCATCGGCGCTGCCTTGGGCTCGCGAACGGCCATGATGGCGGCACGGGCCAAGTATTCGCCAGTTGCGGAGACATCTTCGAGAACGACAAGGATTTCTTTCCGGAAAAACTTGAGGAACGGAATCGCTTCTTTGGCAACAACATCGATGTCTTTTCCGACCTTGAACCCCTCGGCCTCCATTCCGGCAACGGCGGCCATTGTTGCATTGACGGACCCGCATATGAACCCGTCGATCAATGGGTCAGCCGCAACCTTGCCTGCAACCCACTCGCGCATTTGGGCATTGGTGTTATCACTGGTCACTCGCTTTGAAATGCAGAGCTTGATACCAGCCGCTGCCGCCGCAATTTCACTGCCACGCACCATTTCTTGTGCGTAGTTGTGAGAAATGGGAGGAGCGATCAGCAGTATGTTCTTGCGACCCCGCCTAGCCAGCTCTTCGATGCTTTGACGCGCGAAAGACTCGTTGTCAAAATCATAGTAGGCGTGTTGGTCAGCCCAGTTGCTACGACCGTGCGTGGCAAAGGGAAACCCCTTGTCCATAAGGTATTTAACCCGTGGATCGTCGGGCAGGATCTGGTTGAATATCACTGCATCAGCCGACCCGTTCTCGACGATATAGCGGATTGGTTTCATCGGATCATCGCCAGGGAAAAACGGCGTCATATTCAGGTGAAACTGCGTGTCCCGCAGGCCACTGCCAACCGAGGTGATCAGGCGGGCGGTCTGGTTCATCATGTCGTGTTCCGTCGACATCACCAGGCTGATAACATTGGTGCGCCCGGTTCGTAGACGGACCCCCGCACGATTGGGTACATAGCCAATTTCATCGGCAATTTTGCGAATCTTGGCCTTGGTAGCGGCACTGATGTCTGGAGCGTTCCCCAGCGCACGCGATACAGTAGGCACGGCCATGCCACTCAATCTCGCGATTGTCTTAAGGGTCGGTTTTTCAGTCAACGTGGCCCGCGATCCTGTCCGAATTTCAGAGTCATTCTTGATCGTCACTTGCTTTGAAACCTTTGATTTCCCCGCCTTTTGACCGTGTTAAAGCGTTTTGTGCCGGATTTCGCAACGGGGCTTTTGTGCACTGATAAAGCGGCAAGAAATGTCTATGGGTGACTATTTCTTTACAAAAATTTTCCTTGCCAGGTCAATCTAAATCGATATAGGCATTCACTATAACGATTTAGATCTGGGAGGAGAGAATTGTGAAGCTTAGAACCAAACTGCTTTCTGCGGTTGCAGTTGTTAGTGCTACAAGTGTTGGCGCTGCTGATTTGGAGGTCACCCATTGGTGGACCTCCGGTGGCGAAGCAGCAGCTGTGAGCGAATTTGCAAAAGCCTTTACTGAAAAAACTGATCATAATTGGGTGGACGGTGCAATTGCCGGATCCGGCGGAACAGCGCGTCCAATTATCATCAGCCGGATTTTGGGCGGCGATCCGATGGCAGCGACGCAGCTGAACCACGGACGCCAGTCCGAAGAGCTGATCGAGGCTGGGTTGATGACCGACCTGACCGAGATCGCCGAAGCAGGCGGTTGGAAGGACCTTGTGAACCCGCCGGCGTTGCTGGATGCCTGCACCTTTGAGGGCCGCATTTACTGTGTTCCAGTGAACATCCACTCTGCACAATGGCTGTGGCTCAGCCATGATGCCTTTGCCAAGGCCGGTGTAGAGGTCCCCACGGACTGGCATGAGTTTGTCGCCGCAGCCCCGGCGCTGGAAAAGGCTGGTCTGGTGCCATTGGCGATGGGTCAGCAGGGATGGCAGCAAAATATTGCGTTCAACACGCTTACAATTGCCATTGCAGGGATCGATGACTGGCGCGAGGTCACGGTAAACAAAAACGCCGATGTGGCGGCTGGAGAGTCCTTTAAGGCCGTTTTCGACGCGGCAGCGAATGCACGTGAGCTCGCACGTGAAAGCAATGTGCAGGACTGGAACCTTGCGACCAATCTAGTGATCACAGGGCAGGCCGGCGGGCAAATCATGGGCGATTGGGCTCAGGGTGAATTCCAGTTCGCGGGTCAAGTTGCCGATCAGGACTATACGTGCTTGCCCGGTCTTGGAATTAACGAGATCCTGGATACTGGTGGTGATGCGTTCTACTTCCCGGTGGTTGATGATCCGGATACTCAGGCAGCCCAGCTTGAACTGGCAAACTTGTTGATTTCACCCGAGGTTCAGGTCTCGTTTAACCTGGCCAAAGGCTCGCTGCCGGTCCGCGGTGATATCGATATGTCTGCGGCCAACAGCTGCATGCAAAAGGGTCTCAAAATCCTGGCGGATGGCGGTGTTTTGCCGTCAAACGACATGAACCTGACTGCAGATACCACCACGCAGCTGGAAGATCTGATGGCCGAGTTCTGGGCCTCGGATCTGAGCGCCACAGATGCTCAAGCCCGCTATACGGACATCATCGCAGACGCAGATTGATGCGATCATTGTAATTACGGAGCCCGGCTTGGTCGGGCTCCGTTCAATCTGCGGAGGGACGCATGGATTCAAGTAAACGACCCAATCGTCTTTTTCGGAACCTAAGCGCAAAAATTGCGTCGATCCCGATGATCTTGACGGCCGTGGTGGTCTTTCTGGGCGGAACAGCATGGACAGTCATTTATTCGTTCACCGGCTCACGCCTGCTTCCCAAGTTGAAATTTGTTGGCTTTGACCAATATGAACGTCTGTGGTCCTCGCGCCGCTGGATGATCTCTATCGAAAACCTAGCGGTTTACGGTATTTGTTCGCTGATACTGACGCTGCTGCTGGGTTTTACTTTGGCGGCGCTGCTGGATCGTAAAATTAGATTTGAAAACACCTTTCGAACCATTTTTCTGTATCCCTTTGCCTTGTCGTTTGTGGTCACTGGCCTGGCCTGGCAGTGGATCCTCAATCCGGATTTTGGCATCCAGGGCGTTGTCCGTGGATGGGGCTGGGAGAGCTTTAGTTTCGACCCACTCAACAACCCGGATATTGTCATCTACGGCATTCTGATCGCCGGTTTGTGGCAGGGCACCGGGCTGGTGATGGTAATTATGCTGGCCGGACTGCGCGGCATTGATGAAGACATCTGGAAAGCCACGCGGGTGGATGGGATTGGCCTGTTCAAAACTTATACCCGCGTTGTTGTGCCGATGATGCGGCCGGTCTTTGTCACCGCACTGGTGATCATCGCCAGCGGTATTATCAAGCTGTATGATCTGGTAGTTGCACAGACCAATGGCGGGCCGGGTATCGCCTCAGAGGTGCCCGCCAAATACGTCATCAACTATATGTTCCGCGCTCAGAACTTGGGGCAGGGGTTTGCAGCTTCAACCATGATGCTGGTCTCGGTCATCATCATCCTTGTGCCTTGGGCCTATCTTGAATTTGGGGGCAAAAAACATGGCTGATACCACCCCGATGTCCTTTGACGCCGCAGTATTAACCGAGCCACGCGGGCCAAAACCACGCCGCCGCCTGTCGCGCCGAAACATCTTTTTGTACGGAACTCTGCTGCTGGTTTCGGTCTACTATCTGTTGCCACTCTATGTGATGGTTGTGACCTCATTGAAGGGCATGCCCGAGATCCGGATGGGAAATATCTTTAGCCCACCCGTCGAAATTACTTTTGAACCCTGGGTTCGCGCTTGGTCCGAGGCCTGCACTGGGATCAATTGTGACGGGCTAAGCCGAGGGTTTGGAAATTCGGTGCGGATCCTGATCCCATCAGTGGCCCTGTCGATCACTATTGCCAGCATCAACGGCTACGCGCTGGCCAACTGGCGCTTCAAAGGTTCAGAGGTGTTCTTTACCATACTGATATTTGGCGCGTTTATCCCTTACCAAACAATGCTGTACCCTATTGTTATCCTGCTGAGGGAGCTTGGGTTGATGGGCTCCATAGGCGGCTTGGTACTGGTTCATACGATCTTTGGCATGCCGATCCTGACCTTGCTGTTTCGCAACTATTTCACCTCGATCCCGGAGGAGCTTTTCAAGGCCGCGCGGGTAGATGGGGCAGGGTTCTGGGGCATCTACTTCCGCATCATGTTGCCGATGTCTCTGCCAATCTTTGTCGTTGCGATGATCCTGCAGGTGACCGGCATATGGAACGACTTCCTGTTTGGCGTGATCTACACCAAGCCGGCGACTTATCCGATGACGGTGCAGCTCAACAACATCGTCAACTCGACGCAGGGTGTCAAAGAATACAACGTCAACATGGCGGCCACCCTGCTGACCGGGCTGGTGCCGCTTGTGATCTACTTCATCTCCGGAAAACTCTTTGTGCGTGGCATTGCCGCTGGCGCGGTGAAAGGCTGACACCATGAACACCTCTAAATACTCCGTTCAGATCCGCGATCTTGACCTGCATTTTGGTGAGATCAAAGTTCTGCAAGGTTTGAACCTGGACGTCGGAGAGGGCGAGTTCCTTGTACTTCTCGGCTCATCCGGCTGTGGCAAGTCTACGCTGTTGAATTGCATCGCTGGACTGTTGGAGATCACCGACGGGCAAATTTTTATCGAGGGCGAAAACGTCACTTGGAAAGAACCATCCGAGCGTGGCATCGGCATGGTGTTTCAGTCTTATGCGCTTTACCCGCAGATGACCGTCGAAGGAAACCTGTCTTTTGGGCTCAAGAATGCCCGCGTCGCTAAGGATGAAATCAAACGCCGTGTCGCACGGGCGGCAGACGTATTGCAGATTGAGCCGCTGCTAAAACGCAAACCCGGTGCTCTGTCAGGTGGCCAACGCCAACGGGTTGCAATCGGGCGGGCACTGGTTCGTGACGTGGATGTTTTCTTGTTTGACGAGCCGCTGTCGAACCTTGACGCAAAACTGCGGGCCGATCTGCGGGTTGAGCTGAAGCGCCTGCACCAGCAGCTGAAAAACACCATGATATACGTGACCCATGACCAGGTCGAGGCGATGACACTGGCGGACCGGATTGCCATCATGAAGGACGGTAAAATCATGCAGCTGGGCACGCCGGATGAAATCTACAATCGGCCGCAAAACCGATATGTTGCTGACTTTATCGGTAGCCCGTCGATGAACTTCCTTGAGGGCACTCTGGAGAACGCAGAATTTTCTGTGGGTTCTCTGAAGCTGCCGATGACCGGCTACAATTTTTTGAATGGCAGTGCATCAAACGGCGATACAACCATCGGCATTCGCCCGGAACATGTGATCACCGGCGAGCTGGTTGGCAGGGCTTCGGTGCAGACCAGCGTTAGGATCAATCTGGTGGAACCGATGGGGTCTGACACTTTGATCTATGCCGATCTGGCAGGCAACCAGATCCGCATCCGCATGGACGGCCATGCCAAGGTCCGAACCGGCGACGATCTTGCCATCGGAATTGACGCTGTGCGGGCCTCTCTCTTTGACAAAAAGACCGAAATACGTCTCTGACCCACTACATTTATGAAAGGCAATTTCATGCCCGCTATTTCCTATCAGCTATATTGTTCCAGAAACTGGGCCTTGCCAGAAACCCTCGCCATGCTGTCCGCGGCGGGCTTTACTGAAGTCGAGGGCTACGGCGCATTGTTTAGCAATCCAGGTGAGCTGGAGGCCGGGTTGCAACAAACGGGGCTACGCATGACAACGGGCCATGTAGGCCTGGCCGAGCTTGAAGACGATCCTCAAAAAGCGATTGAGTTTGCAAAACGGCTTGGTTTCGAAGCCATCTTTGCGCCTTACCTCGTTCCAGAGGCACGCCCGACCAATCAGGTTGAATGGGCCGCCTTCGCCAACCGATTGGCCGAGGCAGGCAAGCCTGTTCAAGATGCCGGGCTGATCTATGGCTGGCACAATCATGACTTTGAGCTGGCGGATATCGGCGACGGGATCACGCCGCTGGATCTGATCGCACAGGCGTCTCCCGATCTTAAGCTGGAACTTGATATCGGCTGGGTCATACGGGCCGGAGCAGATCCCGTTGAGACAATCAACAAATACTCTAGTCAGATCAATTGCGCCCATATCAAGGACATCGCAGCACCCGGACAATGCGTGGACGAGGACGGGTGGGCAGACGTCGGCCACGGCGTTGTTGACTGGGCGCCAATACATGCCGCGTTGCAGGTGGCAGGAGTCAATCGTTACGTCATCGAGCATGACAATCCAAACGATCACCAGCGCTTCGCCTCGCGGTCGCTGGCAGCCGTCAAAGAATTCTAAGGAGATATCATGAGCAATCTCGGCGTTGGCATCATCGGATGCGGTAATATCTCAACCACCTACCTGAAATTTGCGCCTAAATTTCGTGGATTTGAAATACGGGCAGTTGCTGACATCAACATGGACGCTGCTTATGCCCGCGCCGAAGAGTATCAAGTGCGGGCAAACACAGTGGATGAGCTGTTAGCGGCTGATGACATCGACATTATCGTCAACCTGACCATTCCTGCGGCCCATTTTGATATCACCCGCAGAATCCTGGAGGCGGGGAAGCACGCCTACTCGGAAAAGCCATTTGTGCTGAACCTTGAGGAAGGCAAGGCCTTACGAGATCTGGCTGAATCCAAAGGATTGCGGATTGGCTCTGCGCCAGATACTTTCCTTGGCGGATCCCACCAACTGGCCCGCTCGACCATTGACGGCGGACAGATCGGCAAGGTCATTGGCGGCACCTGCCATGTGATGTCGCACGGGATGGAGCACTGGCACCCCAATCCTGATTTCTTCTATCAACCCGGCGGCGGTCCCATTCTGGACCTTGGTCCCTATTACATCACCAATCTGATCCAGCTCATCGGGCCAGTGCGCGCTGTCACTGCAATGACCGCCACCAGTTTCCCATCCCGTACCATCACCAACGGCCCCCGCACTGGCGTAACGGTGCCGGTGGACACCCCAACCAACATCCATGCGCTGTTGGAATTTGAAATCGGCGCAATCATCACCTTTGGGGCCAGTTGGGACGTATGGAAAAGCTCTCATCCAAACATGGAACTCTACGGCACCGAGGGGTCCATGTCCTTGCCGGACCCAAACTTCTTTGGTGGAGATGTGACCGTGACGGAAAAGGGCGATGATTATGGTGTGATCCCTGCGACAGATCATCCTTTTGGCGTCCCGAATGAAGAGCACGGTGGCGGTGTTCTTCAGGCCAATTATCGGGCCGCGGGCCTTGCTGATATGGTCCAATCAATCAATGAGGGTCGACCCCATCGGTGCAACATTGATGTGGCTTTGCACGCAATTGACGTGATGACGTCAATTCTGGGGGCTGGCGAAACACGGCAATGGATCGAGATGACGACCACCTGCGAGCGCCCAGCCGCGTTGTCCACGACAGCCGCTCTGGCACTCTTGATCGACGCTTGATGGATAACATCTGAGGTGGGCGTCGCAGTTGCGTTTCATTTGACTAGGTTTGCAATGATCACGGCTACAATACTCGTAGCCGTGATCTCGGGCTTGGAATGAGGCGCCCAATTTGTCACTACCGTTCAACACGCCTTGACGCCCATCCGAATGATTTTGGCCCCGATGATCATGTACAGGCCTTTTATCCGCCTGCGGCCCTTCTTCAGAAACCAGTCTTTCAACGGTTTTGGATAATGTTTCGCGATCAGTTGCGAATATTGTTCAAATTGCTTCTGCAATTGGCGGCTTCCCACTACGAGACGGGCCGTGAAACCCAAAAATCGTATGTGGAAAAATGCAGATTTGCGCTAATTCCAGCAGCATGGTGCAGGTTGAAAAGCAAACCGAACCACGGATTTAGACTGGTTTGCCACTGGCACGCAAATCTTCGATTTCGCGCGCAGGATCAACAATGGAGCCGCCACGGTCATTTTCGATGATCAGTGGCCTAAGCCCGACCCGGGCTTCACGGTCGACCACTGGCAACATCGAAATAACGACCAGGTAAGAATTCTATTCTTAGCAGAAAATACTCGTTCAAAATTTAGATCGACAACACAAAAACATCACCAAAAACGGCTTGTGTCCACATCTTTAGGAACCCATTTCAACAGTTGCAGGCCTTAGGCTCAGGACCCATTAATCTTCCTGAGACTATCTGTTCTGTATGATTCAAACCCCCAAATCACGGGGATTTTATGAGTAATCTTTTCTAACTGTGCGAAGGTCAGATGGCATAGCTTCGGCCCTGTTTTCCGAAGTCTCATGGCGTGCCACGGGTCGATGATAGTCGAGTGCCAAGTGGTATTATTTTGACAATTGCAATGGGTTGCACTGGTGTGATACGCCCAAGGAGTATGGTCCACACAGTGAATAGGAACCGTCGCACCGGTGGGGCTGCGTAAGCCCAATGAACGACCTCGAAGAACGCTAGGATATGAGACACCAGCCGAGCGTTTCAATGCATGTGTTGCGTCGACCCGTTGAAACCGCCGGGATGGCTTCAGCCGGTCAGCGCATGACCTGCTCTAATCTATGTGATGGGGACTGGAAGCCCAAGGTTTTTCGTGGACGACTATTCAAGTGCCGCGCGACGTCATCCAATTTATTCTGAG
>MAAC01018210.1_pt1 | contig 16393 bp, 15 predicted proteins | sample 1115981 | NCBI WGS metagenome assembly MAAC01 (sample SAMN04961126, study PRJNA320927) | seawater metagenome | isolation source: sample BD02T64 sea water enriched with oil for 64 days | place: USA:Gulf of Mexico | collected 2013-07-27 | reverse complement strand
AACGAAGCATTTAGTGAGCTAGCTGAATTTTCCAATAAGTTTGGATATTCAAAAGTCGAGCAGTATTCTTTCTATAAGTTGTCAAAATGGCCAGGAGCATTACTAAAAGACATGTTTACGGAGTTAGATGCGGGTCAAATTGATGAAGGGAAAGAGTTAGAGAAAAACGTAAAGAAAATATGTGGTGGTGTTCGTAGAAAAGCTAATGCTGCATTAAAGAAAATTGACAAGTGATAACCTTTGTAGTTGATGGTTATTACATTGTCTGATTTAACCAGGGTATCAAGCGCGAAAGGTAATACTGGTGTTATAAATCGGTGAAAAATATACTACTAACTAAGAATCATATATGAGAGAGATAGAGCATAATCTACACGGTAAAGTATTGAGACCGGCTAGTTTTAATGAGCTGTTGTCAGAGGTGAGTAAACCCTCAGGAAAGCATCATCACCGAGTATGGATGTGGCGTGGCCAAAGCAATATTGATTGGCGAATAGATAGTTCAGCCTATCGGAGATTGATTCCCTCGTCAGGTTACAAATCTGGAGACCTGAATAACGATCTCATTAGATACGAAAAAACCTTGCTTGAGCATGCAACCCATAGAGGCTACAGATTTGAAAATGGCCGAGTTTTATCTGACTTTGAGTTACTGGCAAAACTTCAACATCATGGAGCTGCAACAAGATTAGTAGACTTTACTCGCAACGTTTTAATTGGACTGTGGTTTGCAAGTAGTGAAAATGCCAATCAATCTGGATTATTGATAGGTTATGATTCATGGTACATAGAGGGTCACGAAAAGCAGTTGGAGTCTAGGCCATATGATGAAGTTATTAATGAAATAGGAGATAGAAATCCCGTTACTTGGGAGCCGCCGGGTGTTTCATCTAGAATTGCAGTTCAGCATAGTCAGTTTATGTATAGTAAAGTTTTCGATAGCCCGCACGGTAGTTTGGTCTTACCTCACGACGAAAGTGCATATAGAAGGTATGAAATTTCAAAGAAGGTAAAGTCTGAAGCTTTAGAGGTGCTAACTGAAGTTTTTGATGTAAACAAGATCAACATCTTTCCAGATATTGATGGCTTTGCGCAAGCAAATTCAGTAAGCCAAGATATAACACAGATGCACCGGTGGTAATTATACTTAATAATTATCTGCAAGGGGCAAAGCTAAGCTCCGCCAATTTGCGGTTATTAGCGCTCACATTACCACAATTAGTATGCAGCTCGGCTTTAACTAACCGATGAACGCGGAATGGTAGTACTCGTGCGCCTTTATGCCCATTACGCTTCGCTGGTGTGTCACGACGAAAGATCTTCGATCTTTCTTGCTGTACTTAAGATGAGGGAAGGCCCCTCGGTTTCGGTAACCAAATACTGAAATCAAACTACCCTATGCGGCTTTCATTAAGAGTGTTGGTCGTGAGCGATAGGGAAAAGGCAGAATTAAATCTGTCATGTAGGTTCTGTGGAGATGAATGCAAATGAACCACTGATGAGGTGTCGATATGTATATATGCTGTCAAAACCAAGGGCCAAGCGTACTCTTGGGATAAGTTTTAACGTGATTTGGATGCGGGTAAAGCGGCAGTCGGCATGGAGGTGGCATGAACTCAGAACAGGCTTTTGTACGGAACGTGAGAACCTGTCGTTCTGATGTTAAGGGAGATATCCAAGTGGTTAATACCCATAAGGATTTGAGTACCAATGCAGAGCACAGGGGCGGACCACTGCGTAGTAGCGTTGAAATTTCTGTAATGGAAATGGAGCGAAGGCGGTGGCTTGTCCAGTTAAACTTACTCGACCAACCATTCGTGGGAGGAGTTGAGTGAGCGAAACAAAATCCTTTCAAATACCAAAGCATCTTGTTTATGAAGCCTATAAACGAGTGAAAGCAAACCAAGGTGGCGCAGGGGTCGATGGAGAAAGTCTTAAAGATTTCGAATTGGATCTCACAAATAATCTTTATATGCTTTGGAATCGATTATCGTCAGGCAGCTATATGCCGCCACCCGTCAGACGAGTAGAAATTGAAAAGACAACTGGAGGTATTCGGAAATTAGGAATACCAACTGTTGCTGATCGTATCGCTCAGATGGTGGTTAAGCGACAAATAGAACCGGAAATTGATGCACAATTTCACCCAGACTCCTATGGTTATCGACCAGAAAAGTCAGCTCATCAAGCGTTGCAAAAGACAAAGCAGCGTTGTTACAAAAGAGCATGGGTTTTGGATATGGATATTAAAGGCTTCTTCGATAATATTGATCATGAATTGCTGATGAAGGCTGTTCGTCGTCATGTTAAAGAAAGTTGGCATTTACTCTATATTCAGCGGTGGCTGACTGCCCCTATACAATATCGAGATGGATCGTTAGAAGTTCCTCAAAAAGGAACGCCACAAGGGGGAGTAATTAGTCCTTTGTTGGCGAATCTATTTTTACACTATGTATTTGATGTATGGATTGGTAAAAACTGGGAACACATACAATTTGAACGCTATGCGGATGATATTGTGTGTCACTGCTCAACGGAGCTAGGCGCGAGGAAATTGAAAGCTGCTCTTGATGAGCGATTTCGTTCTTGTGGTTTACAGTTACACCCAGACAAAACCATAATTGCATACTGTAAAGGCGGATCTAGAAAGGGAGATTATCCTACGGTAACCTTCGACTTTTTGGGGTATACTTTTCAACCACGATGGATCAAAACCCGTAAGGGTGTCCAAGGGCTTTATTTCATTGCTGCTATCAGCCAGAAAGCGGCGAAAGAAATCAGGGATGAGATAAATTCATGGGCTTGGCGATATTGGTGTCATAAAGAGTTAGTGGATATACGCGACTTTAGTCGCAGCAGATTGTCAGGTTGGCTAAATTACTTTAGCTTGTTTGGCAGAAGCTATATTCGTAATGTGCTTTTTCATTTTGACAGGCGATTAGCTCGCTGGGCGAAAAAGAAGTACAAGAAACTCAATACATTGATGCAGGCAGCGAGGAGGATTAACTTTGCTAGGGCACATAATCCTGGTGTTTTTCCTCACTGGAAGAAAGAATCGATGGTAAAGGATTGGACATGAAGAGCCGTATGAAGCGAGAGTTTCACGTACGGTTCTGTGAGAGGCTAAGAGTGGAAGTGCTCTTGGCCTACTCGACCATTTTTGCATAAATTCGCCCAAGCACTACCATCCGGTTATCTGTGGGCGTTATTACTTTTGAGTGTAATATGAAATTATTTTTAAAATGTATGCCTGTGCTTTTTATGGTTGACGATGTGCATGCAAGTGGAGGCTTTTCTTACGGATTGATTTTATATGGGTGGTATATTCTGGTTGGTGGAATCACAGCAGTTGTTTTCTTTGGTGCTTTGATACCGCAAGCCTTTCGTCGGATTAAGAGTAGTGAAAGCAATGCATTGCATTCTTCAATCACGATAATGCTCATCGGTTCAATAACTTCTATTATCATGCCTTTGTTCTCCTATATACCGCGCCTGTTTAATCCGTCTAGCCGAGAATGTGCTCAATCTAATCCAGGAATTGAACTACAAGGAGAGATTCTTCTTATAAACTTGTTTGTAATATTTACATTTGTACTCTTTTACATGTTGAGTCGTAACCGGGTGTCTCAGTAAAGTGGTTTGTTCAGTTAAGCCAGAGTAAACTGTAAGGATCAAAAGCGGGTTGCGTGCCGCAATGAGAAATGGCACTGCCCTTCTAACCAGTTAATCCAGTGGAATGGTACTGTTATCTGCAGCGTAACAAAACATAACGCTGCCCTTTTAACGAGGGGCAGTAGGAGCTATTAAATGAGTAATGAAGTTTATAATTCGCCCAAATCAAATGTATCAATGGGCAATATTCCCGATGACAAAATCGAGCGTGGTGGTTGCTTAACGGTATATTTGGTTTTTATGGTGTTTGCTAACGCTGTAACTGCAGCAACGTATATTGCAATGCCTGGTGCTATTCAGATTGTTTCACCCGAAGCATCACAATACTGGTCTTATGCTCTTAGTGCTGGAGCATTACTAAATACAGCTTTCGCTATTTTAGTGTGGTATTGGAAAAAAATCGGTATATTCGGATTTATGTCGGTAGCAATCTTAGCATTTGTTATAAATGTTTATATTGGTTTGCCAATGGTAAGTGCTGTAATGGGGCTGGTCGGGCCATTTCTGTTAGTGTTGTTGGTAAAATCTAAGTGGCCGAAATTTTCGTAGATAGAAGGATCTCGTGAAAAAATATATTATTTTGTTTGAGGTGGATTCTTATACCGGAGCAATTGGGTTGTCAGATAGTAAGTGGGTGGTGATAATAGAACCTATGTGTTGTTAGATTATAACGGCTGATTAAAGATAGGACTGGTGGAAAGGTGAGGAATCAAGAGGGTCACTGGACTATTTGTCCAGAATGTCTGGGGCGCGGAAAAAAAAGTAAGAGGCTGCGTAAGAAAGTAAGGCTTCGCTACCAGAGAGCGTTGGATCAGTTTGAAAAAAACAAGAGCGAAGGCTCTGCACCAGTTCGTCCTAAGGGTCACCTCAATACCTGTTTGAACTGTAAAGGCTCCGGGTTGGTTCCTTCTGCTATCCAACCTTTAGCGGATAAAGAAAACTACCCACATCTTGCCATCATTGGAGGCGGAATAGGTGGGGTGGCTCTGGCTGTGGCTTGTCTGCATCGCGGAATTCCCTTTACTCTTTATGAGCGCGATAGCGGTTTCGATACACGATCTCAGGGTTATGGGCTCACTTTGCAACAAGCGAGTAGAGCGATCGAGGGGTTGGGGGTTTTCTCGTTAGAAGAGGGGGTGATTTCAACCAGGCATGTGGTTCATACAATCGAAGGAAAAGTGATCGGTGACTGGGGGATCAGAGACTTGGAGCAGTCCGCTGCGAAAACGCCACCGAAGCGCACTAATGTGCATATCGCTAGGCAGTCGTTGCGCTTAGCCCTGCTTGAGCAGCTTGGTGGGCATGATGTGGTGCAATGGGGGCATCAGTTGGTGGGTTTTAAAGAGTGGGGGGGTGAAGGTAAGGGTGTTGATTTGAGCTTTCATGTTGAAGGTAAGGGTGAAGGTAAGGGGAAGATAAAGAGCGCCAAGGCGGATCTTGTGGTGGGGGCGGATGGTATTCGTAGTTCGGTGCGTAGGTTGTTGATTGGTGAGGACGCTTCCCCGTTATGTTACTTAGGTTGTATTGTGATTTTAGGGATTTGCCCTTTGGCCGATCTCGAAGGTGAAGGTATTGATAGTCCTTTGCTGGACTCGGCTACGGTATTCCAAACCGCCAATGGCAATGAGCGAATCTACATGATGCCTTATGCGTCAAATTCGGTGATGTGGCAGCTTAGCTTTCCAATGCCAGAAAATGAGGCTTCTTCCTTGAGTGCTCAAGGGGCAAAAGCACTCAAGGAAGAAGCGCGCCGTCGATGTCAGTGGCACGACCCTATACCTCAGATCTTAGCGGCGACGCTGGATGCTCAGGTTTCTGGTTATCCTGTATATGACAGAGCACTACTTGAGCCAGAATTGCTGGAGAAAGGGGGGCAAGTGACTCTGATCGGAGATGCGGCTCACCCTATGAGTCCATTCAAAGGGCAGGGGGCGAACCAAGCCCTGCTGGATGCGCTGGCGCTAGCTAGGGGGATTACAACAGGATGTAGGCCCACATCTGAATGGAGGAAGGTTGGTGTGAGGGAAAGTGTGTTAACTGAATTTGAATCAGAAATGCTGGGTCGCAGCGCTTCGAAAGTGAAGGGTTCAGCTGAGGCTGCACAGTTCCTGCATTCCGACGTCGTGCTCCATGAGGGCGATGAGCCTAGAGGGCGGTGTTTACTGCGAAAAGGGGAGAATGAAAGTTAAAGGAAAACAGCTTTCCTAATCGAGATTACATAGCCCAGACGCTTCCAGCAGGGACTACGACTATGTTATTCTGCCACCTGCGGAGGCGCGTTGTACTTGGGGCCTAGCCTTGTCTTCTGATGCGTTCTTGAAGCATTGGGTATTATACCGAGCGCTTTAGGCTTAAATCTATTGATGGGACATTAGTATGAACAATGAGATTAAATACAAGAGTAACCCTCTAAACGGCGTTAGTTTAAAAAAGGTATTGACTGAAATAGTAGACCATTACGGTTTTGAGATTCTCTTTGCGTATTTAAATATTAATTGTTTTAAGACCAATCCGAGCGTTGATTCCAGCATAAAGTTTCTTAAAAAAACGGAATGGGCTCGTGAAAAAGTTGAAGTGTTCTATTTGTATGAATTCAAAAACTTACCGAGAGCGTCTTCGGAGCAGTTTCAATTGCCACCTAGAGACAGGGTTGTTCCGGATCATCAGGTGCCAGGTGAGCCCGCTGAGCTAAGTTTGGATGATGCTGAGCGTTTGCGTGAAAAACGTGCAAAGAAAGCGGCCGAACGGGATGCGGAGCGAGGTGGTAGCTCTTATGGCCGGAGTAATAATCGCTCTACGAAGAGGGAATACGATGCGCCTAGCCCGCGCAGTGTTTCTATTGGGCGTGATGTAGATCCGTGGGCGAAATCACGAGCTAAGTCGGAGGATTAGGCCCCGAAGGGCTACGTTAATTACAAACCGGAGGTAGAGTCGATGAGAACAAAAATAGAATTTCCAAGCCATGGGCAGAATCTGGCGGGTTTGCTTGAAACGCCTGATCAGGCAATTCGAGCCTATGTGTTGTTTGCCCATTGCTTTACCTGTGGCAAAGACATTGCGGCGGCCTCGCGTATTAGTCGCTTTCTTGTGAAGCATGGTTTTGCCGTCTTTCGATTTGATTTTACCGGTTTGGGAAATAGTGACGGTGACTTTGCCAATACCAATTTTTCATCTAACACCGAAGATTTGCTGTCAGCGGCACGTTTTCTAGAGGAGCACTATCAGGCGCCTCAATTATTAATTGGACATAGCCTTGGCGGGGCTGCTGTTTTAGCGATGGCAGCACGGCTCCCTGAGGTTAAAGCGGTGGTGACGATTGGCGCGCCGTTTGAGGCAAGCCATGTTGTACATAACTTTAATGCTCATCTCGACACTATTGAATCAAGTGGGCAGGCGAAAGTGACCTTGGGTACGCGTGATTTCACCATTAAAAAACAGTTTTTGGATGATTTGCGCAGCCAAACGACAGAGCACATTCAGCGCTTGAACAAGGCTTTGTTAGTAATGCATTCTCCCGTCGACTTAACGGTAGATATTTCCGATGCTGAGAAAATTTACAAGGCTGCCAAACATCCTAAAAGTTTCATCAGTTTGGACACTGCCGATCATTTGTTATCAAAGTCGATAGATAGCGAATATGTCGCGCAAACAATTTCTGGATGGGCTAGCCGATATATTTCAGTGCATTGAACATGTAATTCTCTAGAGCTATAAATCAATATCATGACGAAAAAAATATTAAGTTTGAAGGTAAAAAGAAATAAAGACCTCAAGGATGAGGTGGTTGGGAGCGCATCTGATGATGATCCACAAAAGGGCTTTTTAAAGGGTATAGCTATCAACCCTTTTCAGTGCATTCGCTTAGAATTGGGCTCTCAGCAACTCACCACGCGAGCGATTGATTTGATTGCGCCAATTGGAATGGGGCAGCGAGGTTTGATTGTTGCGCCACCAGGTTCTGGGAAAACGACCATTTTAAAGCATATTTGCCAGGCGGTAGGACAAGCTTATCCTGAGATAAAACTGTATGCGTTACTCATTGATGAACGACCGGAAGAGGTGACGGATTTTAAGCGCAGTGTTCCCGCACAGGTGCACGCCTCATCCACGGATGAAAGCTATGAGCAGCATGTGCGTGTGGCCAATGATCTTCTTAGTGTCGCCCGTCAGGAGGCAGGTGAAGGTCACGATGTCATGATTGTGATTGATTCACTCACAAGGCTCACGCGAGTACATAATGCTGCGGGAAGGAGTAGTGGTCGAACCATGTCGGGTGGGATTGACGCTAGAGCGATGGAAATACCACGAAAACTATTTGGCGCTGCTAGAAAAATTGAGAATGGTGGATCACTTACTATTTTAGCAACCGTCCTTGTTGATACGGGAAGTCAGATGGATCAGGTGATCTTTGAGGAGTTCAAAGGCACGGGTAATATGGAAATCGTTTTGTCACGGGAAGCTGCGAATCAGCGGGTTTTTCCTGCGTTGGACATTGCAAAAAGTAGTACGCGTCGTGAGGAGCTTCTTCTCAATTCAAAAGATATCGGAAGTGTAAGGGTTTTACGCAGGGCGTTAACCAATCTTAAACCTGCAGAAGGTGCGAGGAAGCTTGTTGAGTTACTTGAGAAATACCCAACGAATGCGGAGGTGTTGAACGTTACGAACGAAAGTAAATTACCCAAAAGCTGACGATTAGCGAAAACTAGCGCTGTTTACCCTAAATAAATAATCCCATTCGGAGTAGCTATGAAATTATTAATACGTAACTTGGATAGAGCAACGACAGAAAAAGAACTTAACGATTTGTTTAAAGAATTTGGAACCGTTCAATCTTGTAATTTGGTAATGGATAAAGGTACAGGCGAGTCTAAAGGTTTTGGGTTTGTTGAGATGCCAAAAACAGGTGAAGCCAAAGCGGCGATCAAAAATCTAAACAACCAAACTGTCGGCGATAATAAAATACGCGTTAAGAAGGCGGAAGATAAAACTGCATAAAGTGGTAATATCAAAAAATCTGAGAAGGTGTGTTTATGAAAGAGATTACGCGAATAAATCATGTGGGATTGAGGGTTAGAGACTTGGAAATCTCTCGTAAGTTCTATGGGGATCTTGGGTTTGAATTTCTTGCCGGTCCAGTGGGGCCTGAGCCTGCGGCAATTGTAGAGCATCCTTCCGGTGTTAATATAAACTTTATTCTTAATGCGTCGAAAGATGCTCCTCAGAATAACATTTTGATGGAAAAAGACATGAAATATCCAGGTTATACCCATATAGCCTTGGAAATTACGGATGCAGAATCAGTGTCTAAACAGCTTGAAGCGTTAGGGTTAACCATCACCGAGAGGGTGGAGTATAACGGTGCTAAGTTCTTTTTCATTAGAGACCCGGATGATAATGTTATTGAATTTCATCAGCCAGCTGGAAAATAGCATCGCTAGCCAGAGGGATGCGTAAATGTTAATGAGGAATATCCATTTTGAAAAAGCTCCATAAGAGTAACTTGTTTTGTTGGTCTGTATTTGATGAAGACCGAAATATCGATTTTCACAGTTATCTTTGGGTTAGGGATGAGGGGAATGTAATATTTGATCCTTTGCCTCTAACTGAGCATGATAGAAAACATGTGATGTCTTTAGGAGCGATAAGTCATATTGTAATTTCGAATTCAGATCATGTGCGTGATGCGAAACAGCTAGCGGATGATACCGGGGCAATGTTGTGCGGGCCCGCAGGTGAAAGCGAAGACTTTCCAATTCCCTGCGCGCAGTGGTTAGGTGAAGGCTCGGGTATTATTGATGGATTGGCGGTGTACAGTTTAGCGGGTTCCAAAACAGAAGGTGAGCTGGCATTTGTTGTCGAAGGTGAGACGCTTATTACAGGTGACCTTATTCGAGCGCATGTGGGCGGTTCTTTGTGCCTCTTGCCTGATGGGAAGCTAAAGGATAAAGAGAAAGCAGTCGCATCACTTAAGAAAATAGCGGATATTAACGGAATCAGAGCGGTATTGCCGGGTGATGGCTGGCCAGTATTTCGAAATGGTGCAGAGGTGTTGTCGGAACTGTTGTCGGAACTGTTGTCGGAAGTGTTGCCGAAACCCTAATAAAAGCAAACTGATCAGTGAGAATGTCCAGTTAATGGAGCCACCTGCAGCGCTGCTTTCAGCATTACTGCCATTCCCCCCAAGGGAGCTGTCTACGTTCCCTTGATCATCAAGGGGTAAAAATGGTGTGATACCCAGGGTTCTTGGTAATACCAATTTAGCAGGGTATTCATTGCCAAATACAATGGTGTTAGTTTCTGGCGTGTCTTTATAGCGCCAGTAATCCCCGTCTTTTCCATCAATAATTAGAACCAATCTATCCCCTTTGTCGATATCGTTTGCTGTCCAGTAGAAGTTCATGGAAAGTTCTGTGGGGTTATTTGGAACCTCGCTTTCACCTTCTGGTAGGTGCCAGGTTAAGGGGGCGTGGCCAATCCAATGTGCTTTCCCTGTGGCTTCGTTATAGGCTAGTAAATAAGCAAAAAACTGACTGCTGTGCTCCACTTTTGCGAAGAAGGTCAAGGACGCGGATCCACGCAGATGCAGGGTTTTATCGAGTATCTCAGTTGTAAAAATAAGCGCATTTTCAGTATCAATTTCGTCAAACTGAACCCGTAAACCTGCTCCTTGTAATGCGCCAAAAATACCACCAGAACCTACTTGTTGTTTTGTTGTGTTGATATGTTGCTCTACGTCCATAATTGTTGCAGGAGCGGCGCTAAGAGATCCCGTATTATCTCCTTGCGGCACGAGTGCAAAAACAAGATCATTAGTAATGTCCGTAACTGGCAAGTCGAGAAAGCTTTCTCTGATGTTTGGGGTGCCCTCACGGGTTCTTGATTGTACAACGGTGTTAACTTTTCCCCGCTTATTGATATTATTATTCTCGCCTTTCAAATAATGATTGAGCCAAGCTTTGGCAATAACCCAGGGGTAGCTTGTGTTCGAACCCAGCAGTCCACTCGCTTCTCCCGTACCATGAATTCCAGAGTTAAGATCCAATCGCCAGGGGCCTTTGTATTGAGTCAAGAACTCGATAATAGAATTCGGCTGAAATAGGTAGTCGTGTAAATTATTGGATACATAAACAGCGGGCATTCGTTCGCGGTTATTAACTTTCTTAATATAGTGTATCGGTGATCTTGTATTTGCCCAGAAAAGTGTTGGAGTAATGTTTTGATAGTTAAACATGTTGTTGGCCATTTCTTGCATTTCGGGATTAGGTCGGCCGATAGGCCAGCCAGCTGCACCGAGTAAAATATCTAACCATGTTTCTTGGGGTGTTTCACCTCCCCAGAGCGACTCAATCAGGCTTCCCCATGTGCTCATAGCAATAACCGCTGCCACGCGGTTATCTTGAATTGCTGTAAGCAGAGCAATGCCAGAACCATAAGAAATCCCACCGAGTGCGATAGAATTTGTATTTACTGGGTAGTTATCAATAAGCCAAGTGATAGCAGATGATGTGTCAGCAATATCTTTTGGGCCAGCTGTGTCTATCAGCCCTGGGGAGCCGCGAAAACCTCGTGTTGTGTAAGAAAGAACGATGTAACCCTCGTTAGCGAATTTCTTCGCTTGAGATTTATATTGTGATTCATTCATTGCCCAGCTATTGATGAAAATAAGCACTGGATAGCCTTGCTCAGGTTTAGGTGATGACGGGATAAAAATATTTGCAGGTAGATATATCTGTTCAGTATTAAATTCACTTTGAGGTGATCGAAGAGTAGGGATAGTTATTGTGTTATCCCAAGTATAGGTGCTTTCTATATTCGCTTCAGAGGATCCATGGCTGGTGTTGTGAGCAGATAATCCAATCAGAAACAAGATCGCTAGAATAAGGTGATAAAAGATAAATGAGTCGTATGACGACAAAGTGGGGAGGTTATTTGTGTTATGAGTATTGTTACGCATTTGAAAATAATCTGAGTTGTTTTCCATCGTAATGTCCCTCTTGTTATTTTAATTTTTAATGCCTCTTAAAGAGCGACATTCCGTCCAAATAAATAATTAGTGGAAGTTGGATCTATTATGGATTCGAAGGCTAAAGGCTCAATGGCGGCTAGTGCCATAATTTTGGTGATATCAGCCGCCTAATGACATTTTTGGTGGTTACATATTGTTGTCTAAACTTTGTGAATATAAGTGTCTAATCTTTTGGCATGCTTGAAGGGTGAGTGGATTAAAAACCCCCACTACTCACCATATAAAAAATGCTCTACACTGTATCTTTCTGGTTTTTTGAAAATTCTATTTCCAATAGACAGAGTTGATTTTTTAATAATGAAGATTATTGTTATTTTAGGGTTACAGACATCGCTGGCATCTTCACTTGTAGTGGCTGTAGATACTTTTCGGCTTTCAGGTAGCCACTACAAAGAGATTTATGGTGATAGTGGTGATCAAGAATTTTCAGTGATTATTGCAACCGAAAATGGAGATCCTGTACGCTGCGCCAACAAAGTCACTATAGATGCGCATCTATCTCTCAGCGATTTGCCCTCTCATATTGACCTTCTTGTTATACCAACGGTTTGCAAAAAATATATGAAAGGAAAAAGTGTAAATCAACCCTATTTGAATGTTATTGAGAAATACCACAAACTGGGAACGCCAATTGCTGTGAATGACTTCTCTGTCCCTTTTGTTGCCGAAGTAGGGCTTTTGGATAATAGAGTTGCAACGACTCATTGGTCTTATCTCGATGAATTTTCTAACCAGTTTCAACTTGTAAAATTAAACCGCCAACAATTAATGACCTATGACAATAACGTGTATTGCTGTGCAGGTGGTTTAGTTTGGAATGACTTGTTATTTGAAATAATGTCTAGATTAAGCACTAGGGAGTTGGCAAAAAAATCAGAAAAAATTGTAATGACGGGAAGACAAACTCAACAAGGAATGGGGAGTTCGTCTTTTGGCTTTGGAAGATATTTTCATGAAGACAATGCAATTTTTGAGGTTCAACATTGGCTCGAAGAGAGTTATTCAGAAAATGTGTGTTTTAAGGATGTGGCAGAAAAATTCTATATGAGCCAACGAAACTTTTATCGCCGTTTTCGTGATGCAACAGGTGAATCTCCAAGTGAATACTTGAAGTCAATACGACTACACATATCAAAAGACTTTCTGCAACACACTAACAATAGGATTGACATTATCACTAGAATGGTTGGTTATGATGATGTTAGCTCATTCTCAAAGCTTTTTAAAAAAGAGGAAGGGGTGACACCGAAAGAATATAGGGAAAAATACAATCTTTACCCTAATGTTTAATGAAAAAAAGGAGTGTCGTTTTCTTAATCATCTCCTAACAATCGAATGGCAATTGCTGCTGCAGACGTACGATTGTCTACTTCAAGTTTTCGATAAATTTGCTCTAAGTGTTTGTTTACGGTACGAGGGCTGGTTTCGAGTATTTGTCCTATCTCTCGATTGGTTTTTCCATTTCCAATCCAATACAGAACATCAGATTCCCGTTCAGTGATGGGTAAGGTGACTTTGAGTTTTTTTGCTCCACTGGGAGCCATGGCATCTAGAAGCTTCAATAAAATGTCATTTTTGCTGGCATGTTCTATTAGACGAACATTGAGTTGATGGTCAATACCTGACAGCTTTAGTGTTTGACCGGGTTTTGGGTCATGGCTTAGCCATTGTTGCAGTTGTTCTGCCATTTCGGTTTGTTGCCACATATCGCCCACGTTTGCGTGAGCGAATAACTTTTTGGTCTGTGGTGTTGCCCAAAGGATTTGAGCCTCTTCGTTAATGGTGAATAGGTACTGTCCGGTTGTATCTAAGGCGCTATGTGCGCTGCTGGTGAGCCGTGCATTGGTTAGGTGCACGCGCATGCGTGCGACTAATTCATCGGGAGTAAAAGGTTTTGTTAGGTAGTCAACACCGCCGGCTTCCAACCCTTTGACGATACTTTCTGTATCACTTAAGCCTGTCATAAATATTACGGGAATGTCTGCAATCCGAGGGTCTGCTTTCATGCGTTTGCAGGTTTCAAATCCATCCATGGAGGGCATGAGGGCATCAAGTACAATGATATCAGGTAGCATTTTTTGCGCGATGTTAATAGCTTGCTTACCTTCAAGGGCAATCAGGACGGTGAGCCCTGCTTGTTCCAATGCTTCATTTAGCATAGCGAGTGCTTCGGGGGAATCGTCGACAACAAGTACAACATCTGGGGTTAGGACTTCTTCACTGTTCATTAATATTTTTACTCGTTAACAGTTCAATGGCTCTATCAAACCGCATATGCTGGTAGCATTGGCGTAATTCGTCGATAAGAGCCTGATCAACATTGCGTGTGCTTTCAATGTTTTTTAGTTTTTCTCTAAACCCTTTGGCGTAACCAACCTCCGCATAAGCAAGAAGTTCGCTGAATGCAGGTTCGTTAAGGTGATTAAAATTGCCCGGTGTAACATCTTCTGTTGTGTTGACTGGAAAGGATTTTGGGCTTGTTGGTGTTATGTCTTCACAGCTTATCTTTTGTGTGCTTGTTGTTTGTTCATCGTAATACCAGGTGATATTCATAAGTTTACTAAGCTGATCTTGCAAGCTAAGTAGTTTGATGGGTTTTACCATATAGGCATTATAAGCTGGGTCTATGTCTTGATCGGTATGATGTTCATGGGCTTCAGCGGAGAGCATAATAATAGGGGCGTCAATGTTGTACTGGTCGCGTAATTGTTGGGCAAGGTCGAGGCCGTTCATACCTGGCATGGATACATCAATAAGGAAAATATCCGGGTGGAATTGATTTTTTTGACGAATCATTTTTATACAGGTTTCTGCGTCCCGTGCTTCTAATACGATAAATCCAAGAGGGGTTAGTAAATCTTCCATTAACCGTCTGTGGTTAGTTTCATCATCTACCACTAATACTGTTTTACGAGTGCCTTGGTAACCTAAAATAGGGCGTTGTACCGGCGCTAAACGCTGAGGGTTTTCGACTTTAGATAACATGAGTTGCACTTTAAATGTACTGCCTTTTCCTGGAGAACTTTCTGCATTAATATCTCCGCCCATAATGTCACACAGTAAACGGACAATGGTAAGGCCTAAGCCTGTGCCTGTAACATGTGGTAGGCCAGGTTTAAGAATGCGCTCAAAGGGGCTGAAAATGCGTTCCATATCTTCGTTGTCGATACCTATTCCTGTATCTTTTACACAAAATTCAGCAACTTGATTTCGGTAACGTACCGAGAAAGTGACACTGCCATTTTCAGTGAACTTAATTGCATTTGAGAGTAGGTTGATTAGAATTTGTCGTAACCGTTTTTCATCGGCAATAACGTATTGGGGCAATGTATCGTTGCAGGTGTAATTAAAAACTATAGACTTTGACTCTGCTTGTTGGCTAAACATATGTACCATCTGAGAAAGCAGGTCGTGCAAATTGACTTGATCCCTTCGGATATCCAATCGACCAGCTTCGATCCGGGATATATCCAATAAACCTTCAATTAAATCCGCTAGGTATTCACCACTGCGACGCATAATTGTAATGGACTCTTTACGTTCCTCAGGAATACTTGGGTCTCGGCTCAGCAGTTGTGCGTAACCAAGAATGGATTGTAAGGGTGTGCGTAATTCGTGACTGATGCCTGTAAGGTATCGGCTTTTTGCGAGGTTAGCTGCTTCCGCTAATTCTTTGGCTTCTTGTAATGCTAGGTCTGTTTCTTTGTGGGCATCAATTTCTTGAACCAGTAATGTGGTTTGTCGATTACTTTCTTCTTGTGCGACTACACGACTTTCATGTGAAAGTAAAAATAACCAGGTTAATACTCCAAAAACAATCATTAGTAAAAAGTACAGTACCCATAAAAGATTTTGCAGGATTTGTATGAAAATAGGTTCTTGTGGTGCGATATGATAATAGATTAGTGACAGTAAACCCGCGTTAACAATGGCGATGCCGGTAAGTAATAAAATAAACCGACCCAGACGAGAATCAATGGAGTTGACTAGTTTTTCCGGTAAGAATGTCCCGAGGAATTTTACCATTTGTTTAGAAAATCGTGCATCTTGCTTACAGCTGTCATGACAGCGTCCGTCTAAGGAGCAGCATAGGGAACAAATGGGCCCTTGGTAAGCGGGGCAATGGCTCATGTCTTCGTATTCAAAATGATTTTCACAAATACAGCACTGATGTTCGCTTACACTGCTGTCAAGATTGGATTCACGTGCGATGTAGTATTGGCTTTTTGTGATATAGGCGATGAGCGGTACCATAACAAAGGTGCAGCCCAATGTGACAAAGTGAGCCAGTGCTTGTAATGACTCACCAAAGTTTCCCACATAACACAGTACGCCAATAATTGAAGCAATAATCATTGAACCCACGCCCACAGGATTAACATCATAAAGTTGCGCGCGTTTAAATTCTAAACCAGGGGGGCTGAGGCCAATGGATTTGTTAATTAACAAATCTGCCGATAGCGAGCCAAGCCAGCTAATCGCGACTATGGCAAACATGCCTAGAATACTTTCTAGAGCACGATAGATTCCAAGCTCCATCAATAACAATGCAATGGAAACATTAAAGACTAACCAGACAACGCGCCCAGGGTGATTGTGTGTTAATCGAGAAAAAAAGTTAGACCAAGCAATGGAGCCTGCGTAGGCATTGGTGACGTTGATTTTCATCTGCGAGATGATCACCATAATGCCTGC
>MAAC01006730.1_pt1 | contig 16396 bp, 13 predicted proteins | sample 1115981 | NCBI WGS metagenome assembly MAAC01 (sample SAMN04961126, study PRJNA320927) | seawater metagenome | isolation source: sample BD02T64 sea water enriched with oil for 64 days | place: USA:Gulf of Mexico | collected 2013-07-27 | reverse complement strand
TTTACAACCGCCACAACTAGTGCCGGCATCGGTGGCCAGCATCAGGTCGCCCAGTGCCGTGGCACCATCGGAAACCGCCTGGCAGAGCTGACCCTTGGTAACGTCGTTGCAGGAACAGATTTGTGCGCCGTCGGGCAGCATGTCGACACCCATACCGGTGGCACCGTTGCCATCGCGCTGGGGCAGGATTAAGGCGTCGGGGAATTCGGGCAGGGGAATGTCGTTGAGCGTCATTTGCAGCAGGGTGCCGTAGTCGGCGGCATCGCCAACCAGTACCGCGCCGAGCAGGCGGGTGCTGTCTTCGTTGACGACGATCTTTTTGTAGACCTCATCCGTACCGTTGACGTAGGTGTATTCCTTGGCGCCGGGGGTGTTGGCGTGGGCGTCGCCAATACTGGCCACGTCGATGCCCATTAGCTTCAACTTGGTGCTCATGTCGGCACCGGGGAAGGCATTGTCCTCGGCATTGATGTGGTCGCTGGCCACCTGTGCCATTTTATAACCGGGGGCCACCAGGCCGTAGATACGACCGTTCCACAGGGCACATTCGCCGATGGCATAGATATCGGGGTCGGAGGTTTGACACTGGTCGTTGACGACGATGCCGCCGCGCTCACCTAGCTCTAGTTTACTGTCGCGAGCGAGGGCATCCTGGGGGCGAATACCCGCTGAGAATACCAGCATGTCGGTGTCAATTTCCGAACCGTCGGCAAAGCTCATTTTGTGGAAGCACTCGTCACCGTCGCCGATGTTCTGGGTGTTCATACCGAGGTGGACCTTGACGCCCAGCTCTTCAATCTTCTGGCGCAGCATGGCGCCACCGCCATCGTCGACCTGCACGGCCATCAGGCGCGGTGCAAATTCGATAACGTGGGTTTCAAGACCCAGGTCAACCAGGGCTTTCGCCGCTTCTAAACCGAGCAAGCCACCGCCGATGACAGCGCCGACTTTGGAGTTTTTAGCCGCCGTCTGCATGGCTTCAAGATCGTCAATGGTGCGGTAAACAAAACAGTTGTCTCTATCGTGGCCGGGGATCGGTGGCACGAAGGGGAAGGAGCCGGTAGCCAGCACCAGTTTGTCGTAGCTCAGCACTTCACCCTTTTCGGAAGTGACGGTTTTGGCGCTGCGATCAATGCTCACCGCCTTGTCGCCGAGGAGTACGCGAATACCGTGTTGCTCGTAATAGCCGGGCTCTACCAGCGACAGGTCGTCGGCACTGCGGCCTGCAAAAAACTCGGTGAGATGGACGCGGTCGTAGGCGATGCGGCTCTCTTCACAGAAGGTGGTGACTTCGAAGGCGGAGTATTGTGGGCTCGATACCATGGCCTCCAGGAACTTGTGGCCAACCATGCCGTTGCCGATAACAAGAATTCGCTGTTTAGTACTCATGAAAGTTGGTGCTCCGTAAAAAGGCTGGTAAAAATGAGCCGCTGTGTATCTGAAATTTCTATAGATGGTGAGAAAGCAGGAACTATGCCAGCTTTCACTGATGGCCATGCTGTGGCTTGCTGGTAGCAGAGAGGCTGCTGGAAATGCAGGGCGGCTCTGTTGAACTTGCGACAGCGCCGGGCTTTGAAGGCAAGAGGGTTCTGTGCTGTGGTGGTTTTTGGTGCGAGCGCCTTATAAAGGGGCGCTCTACTCTTACCTTGGCTATAGCCAGATTGAGGGTGGGGATTGTTAACTGCTTGCACTACGGCTTAGAGCCTCCGTTGGTGGATTAACGAGGTCTTGCACCAGTCTCACGTGTTTTCATAGCACTGAACCAGGGCGGATCGTTCAGCTAAATACCTGTAAGTTGGAATCATTCCATACTGAGGATGCTTACAAGCTGTAGCTGGGGGCATTGTACACATCTATCGGCGAGAGTCTGTGCTCTAGTTGTTTTTTTGCCTTGTCAACCGATAGGGTCGGAGCTTTGATTTGTACGACGGTAAAAAAGGTGAGCATGGGGGGGCACGTGCACGGCTGTTCTTTGGTGAAAAAAAGACTGGCACTGTGATTTTGATAACGAGGTCTAATCGGGCACAATATGAGCTTTCTGGCTCGTTAAAATGGGGCCGTAACAAAGGGTGGGCTGGTGAATGGCAGTGAGTGAATTGGAGCGGCTATTGGCGAGTAACAGGCGTTGGGCCAAGTCGCAGCTCGATGAGAACCCTTGTTTCTTTAGTGACCTGTCTCAGCAACAGGCACCGGATTATTTGTGGATAGGCTGCTCCGATAGTCGGGTGCCAGCCAATCAGATTATTGATTTGCCGCCGGGCGAGGTCTTTGTGCACCGTAATATTGCCAATGTGGTGGTGCACAGCGATTTGAATTGCTTGTCAGTGGTGCAGTACGCGGTGGAGGTGCTAAAGGTAAAGCACATTATCGTCTGCGGGCACTATGGTTGTGGCGGTGTAAAGGCGGCCATGGAGAGCGAGGAACACGGTCTAATCGATAATTGGCTGGGCCATATCCGCGACGTTTATCGCTATCACCGCTCTGCCATTGACGGCTGTGACAGTGCCGATGATAGGCTCGATATGCTCTGTGAGAAAAATGTTATCGAGCAGGTTTTCAATGTTTGCAGCAGTACCGTGGTGCAAAATGCCTGGAAAAATGGCGCCGAGTTATCGGTTCACGGTTGGATTTATGCGGTTAAGGATGGCTTGATACGCGACCTGGAGGCGACTATGTCGGGCTTGATTGATTTTGGGGTGTTGGGTCAGTAGCTGTAGTCGCTTGTGGCCGTGAACAGATAGCCCTATAGGATTTTGTTAGCATTATTGCGGCTTGCTTGTTTGTGTTAGAGTGCTGATCGTTAGATCAAATAGCTCGAGATAAGGATTTCAGAGTGTTTCAAATGTTGTCACCCCGTCGCTTTTACCTGCGAGCCCATTTGCCCAAGCCAGGCTCATTTCTTCCCCTTCTTATCCTCTGTAATTTACTGCTAGCCTGTTCTGAGCAACAGGCGCCTCCGCGCCCGCTCCAGGCACTGCCCGTTGTGGATGTTATTCAGCGCGACCAGGCCATTAGTCTCGATATGGTGGGCGAGACCCTGGGCTCTGCCGATATTCCCATTCGCGCGCGGGTCGATGGTTTCCTTGAAAGCATGGATTTTGTTGAGGGTCGCAATGTCGAGAAGGGCGATTTACTCTATAGCATCGATGAAAATCCCTATAAGGCCAAAGTGGCCGAAGCTCAGGGTCGCCAGGCCGAAGCGCAAACTGCCCTCAGTAAAGCCAAGGCAGACCTCGATAGATTGCGGCCTCTGGCGGCGATAAAAGCGATTAGCCAGATGGATCTCGATGCCGCAGTGGCCCAGTATCAGGCGGCACAGGGTGCCGTACAGTCAGCCAATGCCCAGGTAAAACAGGCGCAAATACTACTGGGCTATTGCCGTGTTTACGCGCCCATTAGTGGTCGCATTGGTATTTCTCAGGTCGAGGTTGGCGAATACGTCGGTGGTGCGGGCAATGGTCTATTGAACCTGGTGTCACAGGTCGATCCGATCCGTGTGCGCTTTGCCATCGATGAAAAAAGCTATTTGAAAATTGCCCGTAAAATGAGCGTCAGACGAAAAAACCCCGGGCTGGATAAGGAACCCCGAAAACCGGCGGAATTGGTACTCATTCTCGCCGACGGCAGCCTCCATAAACCCGTGGGGCATATCGTTACCACCAATGCCGTTGTCGACTCGACCACGGGCACCTTCACTCTGGAGGCTGATTTTCCGAACCCGGATCGGGTGGTGCTGGCCGGCCAGTACGCACGCATTCGCACCGATATTGAGTCGCTGAAAGACGCACTATTGGTGCCCCAGCGCAGCATTGTTGAGCTACAGGGCAATTTTTCGGTATTTGTGGTCGATGCCGAAGGTAAAGTTGAACAGCGCAAGGTACTGGTTGGCGCCAAAATAAACAGGCTGCAGTTAATTACCAGCGGCTTGCAGCCCGGAGAAAAAGTTGTATTGGAGGGTGTGCAAAAGCTGCGCAGTGGCATGAGCATTAAGCCACTGCCAAGTACGTTTGAAGAAATCGCGCATCCCTCTTCAGCCAAACCTTCTGGCGTTTAAATCATGGCTGAATTCTTTGTACGACGACCCATCGTGGCGATGGTCATCGCCATTATTATTGTTCTGCTGGGGCTGATTTCCCTGGGTGGCCTACCCGTTGCCCAGTATCCGGAAATCACGCCACCGATGGTCAATGTTACCGCGACGTACCAGGGGGCGAATTCGGTTGATGTCGAACAATCTGTCGCCACGCCGGTTGAGCAAAAGGTCAATGGCGTCGAAAACATGATTTACATGAAATCGACCAATGCCAGTAATGGTGCCATGACTCTGCAGGTTTCCTTCGAGGTCGGCACCGACCTCGACATGGCCAATGTGCTGGTGCAAAACCGGGTATCGGAAGCGATGGCCATGCTGCCCGAGCAGGTCACTCGCCAGGGTGTGACGGTGAAGAAAAAACTGTCGTTCCCCCTGTTGTTAATTTCCCTTATTTCACCGCAGGGGACTTACGATGACACCTTTTTGATGAATTACGCCACCATCAATATTATTGATGAATTGGCGCGAATCCGGGGTGTTGGGCTGGCCGAAGTGCTGGGTAGTAGTCAAACTGAGTATTCGATGCGTGTGTGGATCAAGCCCGACCAACTTTCAAAACTGGCCTTAACCGTCCCCGATATTACGGCGGCCATTAAACAGCAAAACGTGTTGGTGCCAGCGGGGCAAATTGGCGGCCCCCCCGCACCGGCGGGTACGGAATTTACTTACACCGTACAAACCGGTGGTCGCTTTGAAACGGCGGAAGAGTTTGGCAAAATAATTGTTCGGGCCAACCCCGATGGCTCCCATGTGCAGCTAAAGGATGTCGCTCGTATTGAACTGGGTACCCAGGGCTATCTGATTAAATCGACACTCGATGGCACCCCCTCGGCGCTATTACAGGTTTTTCAGTTGCCCGACGCCAACGGCCTTGAGGTCGCGGAGAAGGTCATCGCGACGCTGGATGAAATTGCCGAAAATTTGCCCGACGATGTCGAATACGTGGTCTCTCTCGATACCACTAAGCCGGTGACGGCGGGTATACGTGAAATTGTGATCACCCTATTCCAGGCTCTGGCTTTGGTGATACTGGTGGTGTATATCTTCCTGCAAAGTGCGCGGGCGACTTTTATTCCGGCCTTGGCGGTACCGGTCTCGTTGATTGGTGCCTTTGCCGTCTTTCCCTTGTTGGGTTTTTCGATCAATACCCTATCGCTGCTCGGTCTGGTATTGGCGATTGGTATCGTGGTCGACGATGCCATCGTCGTGGTTGAAGCCGTCACCAGTAAAATGGAAGCCGGTATGGCGCCCCGCGAGGCCACCGTCGCCGCCATGCGCGAGGTTTCCGGACCCATTGTCGCCACTTCTCTAGCCTTGATTGCGGTGTTTGTACCGGTGGCGATGATGCCAGGTATTACCGGCCTACTCTATCAGCAGTTCGCCATTACCATAGCCGTGGCCGTGGCCATTTCCTCCATCAACGCACTGACGCTTAGCCCCGCCCTGGCGGCGACACTGCTCAAGCCGCCAGGTGAAGAGAAGAGCCCCATGGACGGTTTTTTTGCCGTTTTTAATCGTTGGTTTGAAAAATTGACGGGTAGGTTTTTAAAGCTGGTAGGTTTTTTTACCGAGAAATTGATACGTGCAGGCCTGCTGATGGCCGCCATCATTGTTGGCCTGGTGATGTTGATACAGAGCTTACCCGCAGGGTTTGTGCCGGGTGAGGATCAGGGTTATATCATGGCGGCAGTGATGCTGCCCGATGCGGCGTCCTTGCAGCGCACCGAGGAGGTAATGCACGCTGTTGACGGTGTGGTTGCGGGCATTGATGCCATAGAAAATTCATCTATAGTCTCCGGTTACAGCATGTTAACGGGTACCGTTCAGTCCAACGCGGGCTTTGTGTTTATTCAGCTCAAGGATTGGGATCAGCGCCCCGAGGCCAGAGACCACGCCAAGCAGATAGTACGGCGCTTGAATATCGCCCTATCGCAACAAATAAAAGGAGCGGTGGCCTTTGCCTTTGCACCGCCGCCGATTCCGGGTATTGGCACTGGCTCGGGTTTTACTATGATGTTGCAAGATCGCAGCGGTAATCCACCGGAGTACCTGGCGGAGCAAAGCGCCGCCTTTGTTAAAGCGATCAACGAGCACCCTGTGATTGCTCAGGCCTATACGGTATATCGTGCGAACTCGCCGCAATTACTGCTCAATATTGATGACAGTAAAGCGCTGAAGCTGGGTGTGTCTCTACAAGACCTACAAACATCGATCGGTGCTTTTCTGGGCGGTGCCTACGTCAATGATTTCAATCGCTTTGGCCGGCTCTACAAGGTCTTTGTACAGGCCGAACCGGAATATCGCGCCGACCCCGACGGCCTGCGCTTTTTTTATGTACGCAATAAAGATGGCAATATGGTGCCTCTGTCGACGCTGGTCGATATTAGTCGAACCAGCGGCACGGAGTTTACCAACCGCTTTAATCTGTATCGCTCGGCTGAAGTGTCCGGCCAACCCACGGCGGGATATAGCTCTGCCCAGGCTTTGGCAGCACTGGAAGAGGTGGCGGCACAGGTATTGCCCGATGATATTTCCTATAGCTGGGGCAATATGTCCTATCAAGAAAAGGCCGCCTCGGGCAGTGGCACCGTGGTTTTTGCCATGGCCCTGGTGTTTGTCTTTCTGGTATTGGCGGCGCAATATGAAAGCTGGTCGCTGCCGCTGTCGGTGCTGGCCGGTACGCCCATTGCTATCCTCGGTGCCATTGCCGGCTTATGGCTGGCACGTTTGATGAGTGAAAGCTACGAGAACAATGTCTTTGCTCAAATCGGTCTGGTGATGCTAATCGGTATGGCCGCGAAAAACTCGATCTTGATTGTCGAATTTGCGAAGCTTGAAATGGAGAAGGGCAAGCCGGCTTTTGAGGCGGCGATGGAAGCCGCGCGCCAGCGTTTTCGCCCCATTTTAATGACGGCCTTCTCCTTTATTCTTGGTGTTCTGCCCCTGTTGGTGGCCAGTGGCGCCGGTGCCGAAGCACGTAAAATCATGGGTATGACTGTCTTTAGCGGTATGTTGGTTGCCACCGTTGTTGGGGTAGTGCTGGTGCCAGCGATGTTCGTCGCCGTGGAGCGTTATTTGGGGGGCAGTAAAGTCACGCCCCCGAGTGAACCTGACGCAGACTCGGATGCACTTGAGTCCACTAAGGGAGGCGTGTAAATGGCTCTTTTCAAATGGAACTCTCTGCGCGTGGCTTTAATCTGCAGTGCCTTGCTCAGCGGCTGTGCACTAACACCGGACTACGAACGCCCCGAACTGGATGTGCCTGGGTCCTACCATCACGCCAGCGAACAGTCTGTCATCGTTGATCAGGGCGAGAGCATTGCCAACCTGAATTGGTGGCAAGTGTTTGAAGACGCTCAGTTACAAGCCTTAATGCGCAGCGCCCTGGCGGAAAATAAAGACATTGGGGTGGCTTTGAGTCGCGTTGCGCAGGCTGCTTCGCAATTGACCAGTACTCGAGCCAATCAATACCCCTTTGTCGATATCAGTGCAGGGGCAACGCGCGGTCGGCAAAGTCAGCTGCTGGTGCCGGGTGCTAGCATTCAAGAAAGTTTTTCGGTGATGGGTCATCTTTCCTTTGAGCTGGATTTGTGGCGTAAATTGAGTCGCTCGACGGAAAGTGCGCGTGCCGCACTGTTGGCCAGCGAGGCGGTTCAGCGCCATGTCGCTTTGAGCATAGTGGCCAATGTGGCGAGTGCTTACATGTTATTGCTCGACCTGGATGAGCGCTTAATGATTGCGCAACGCACGGTGGATAGCCGCCGGGCTAGTTTGGGGATTATCCAGGCGCGTTTTGATAGGGGTGTAACTCCTGAACTTGATGTCAATCAGGCACAGATTGAACTTGCCGTTGCCGAAGTGGCCATTGCTACTTTCTACCGGCAAATTGCCCAGACAGAAAACGCACTGGCGATTTTACTGGGGCGTAATCCCGGCGTCATTAAGCGCGGTGTAGCACTTAAAGAGCAGCAACTGTTACCGGAAATCCCCACCGGCTTACCTTCCGAATTATTACAGCGACGCCCCGATGTGGTGGCAGCGGAGCAAAACCTTCACGCCGAAACTGCATTGGTGGGTGTTGCCGAAGCGCTGCGCTATCCCTCTCTGTCTTTAACCGGTAGCTACGGTGCCTTGAGTGATGATTTGTCCGATCTCAATGACAGTGGTGGGGAAAGCTGGGGTGTGGCCGGTAGTCTTTTTGCCCCAATATTCAATTGGGGTCAGTTAAAGGCGCAAAGCGAAGGGCAGCGGGCTCGGGCGGAACAGGCCCTACATACCTACGAAGCTACGTTGCAGCAGGCCTTTCGTGAAGTGGCCGATGCATTGGTGGCGGTGCAGACTTATCGGCAGGAATATCAGGCCTATCGTAGACAGGCGGTAGCGGCGCGCAATGCCGAGCGCCTGTCTCAGGCGCGTTATGACGCAGGGGTTGTCGATTATCTTGAGGTGCAGGAGCTGAGCCGCAGTCTGTTTAATGCAGAGCTGAATGAGAGTCAGTCCTATCAGTCTGTGATGAATGCCTTGGTGGAGTTGTATCGGGCCCTGGGTGGTGGTTGGACCAACGAACAAGCGGTGTCTGGGTCTGTACAAACACCGTAAGTAGCTGATGGTTAGAGTGCTATTGTCCCCAGTCTGTTCAATTACTCAAGACCAACCACCGACTTTAGCGCTTCAGTGGTGGCAGCGATGGTAATGGCGACAATAATGCCGGTAAACATGATGCCGAGCATGCCAATAACGATGGATAAGGTTCGGGCACTTTTTGCCACCGGGCGAATATCGCCGTAACCAATGGTGAGGGCGGTGATAAAAGACCAGTAGAAGGCGGTGAATTTTTCCCACTTTTCAATATGGCCGACCCATTGGCCAAGTCCAATAATGGGTATTAATAACAGCATCAGTAGAGGCATGGTTAAGGAAATTCCGTAACAAAACTGCTGTACAACTAAGACAGTAAATTCCATATTTTCTTCCAGGAAGCTGATGGCGAGCTACCATTTAATAATAGACTGTGTAGCCCAGTTAGCTAAAGCTGACAACAGGGACACCGAGTGAGAAGCCCTAGTCGTAAAGTTTAAAAACGCGGCGGATCAATTCAAGAGAAGTCTCTACAGTCGTCAGTTTATGCCTCATTGTTTTGACCCGGGCTAAAAAGCCGCAGTGAGCATTAACCAGGCTTTGTCGGTGTCGCTCGAATAGTCGTCGGCATCATAGGCTGCGTACTTAAACACTACACTGTAGTTTTTGCTGAGTGCATAGGCTGCGACAAAATCTATTTCACTGCCGTAATTCATACCACCGTTCTCGGCTTCAAAGAAGTGATAGACAGCGAGAAGTTTTACGCCGCCCACCTTGCTTGATACTTTCAGGTAAGAATCTTTAATACCGTCAGTGGGGGTCGCGAGGAATTTATCGGCAAAGCCCTGGAATTTATGCAGGGTGGCTAGGGGCGTTTTAAAGCTAACACCGTTGTCACTTACCAATACCTCGTGACCAATAGCAACGGTGACAGGCTGGAATTTGGCGCTGAGTTCGCCAAAATAATAACCGGCATCGTAGTTCAAGGGGCTGTTTTTATAGTCGCTTTGCTCGGCATAGGCGAGGTTGAGACTCAGGCTGATGTCGCCGCTGACAATAATGCTGCCCTGGTATTTTAGGCCGTAGGTGCTACTGGCAAGAGCAGGGTTTTCATCCATATCGAGTAAATAGGCAAAGCCCGATAGTGAGTGCTGGGCATTGAATTGATAGGCGGCAATCGCGGCGTGGTTGTCACCGGTAAAATTGTTGTCATCGCCAGCGGGACCAAAAACTCTATTAGCGCGCCACATGTAACTGTAGTCGATACTGAGCTTGTCGGTGGGTGAGAATTGCAAGCGCGCCGCGTCAAAGGTCTGTTCGTTTTGGCGCCAGGCAACACCGCCAATAAAACGCTGTCCGCCGTGGTTAATACGTTGGCGGCCAAAGGTGGTTTTATTGTTGTCATCAAAGGCGTAGCTAAAAAAGACTTGGTTGATTTCTGTGTAGTCGGGGTCGGCGACGACTGGATATTGGGTTTTGCCATTCTCGGTATTATTAAAGCGCTCGCTACCGACATAGCTAACATTATCGACTTCAAGCAGGCCCATAAAACCACCGACCGTGCCGGACTTTAGAGTAATTCTCGATCTCAAGGTTGAGGCACTGGCATCTTCGAGCCTACCGTCCTGGTTGATGTGCTCATGGCGGTAGCGCAGGTTTAAAGCAATATCGCCTCCGCTGAGGGCTCTGCCGGCGTCATCTGTGAGTACTTGAGTAGCGGCAAATAGCGGTGTAGACAGACCAAAGGCGGCGACACAATAAAAAATTGCCGTCAGCTCTACGATATTTTTTTTCCGATTCAGCATTCACATCTCCAGATGTTGGCTTTTATGAGTGGATGAGTAGCAATGGGAATAATACAAATCATGTGCCAAGTTTTAAAATTTCCTTATGGCCAATAGATTCGGTGCCTAGGGCGCCGTTAGCATTTTAGGACGGTAGAAGAAAAGCGTAATTATTGTGCGGGCTGCGCTGTGATGGGGCCTGTTTATAGATCTTTTCGAGTCGAAAAGACAAGGCAATATCGCGAGGTGTTTACGTTCGCATTGGGCGCGGGAAAAGTGGTAGCTATTGGCCAAAAAATAGTTCTGGTAAAATTTAAGGCGCTAAAGCTCTATTGTTATAGAGCAGGTGAGGGGTTTCGATAGCGTGCCAATTGTCAATATCACTGATCAATTCGTCGTGTGCAGTGGGCTAGCCTTGGAGTCGTTGCGCCATTCATCTTGTTATCTATCGAAGGGTGGCTTGGCGCCGATTCGACTAGTTTGAGCGTGGCGCGCTGTGCTAAATTGTGCCGCTTAATTACCAGTGATCACGTCAACGGAGAGCAAATTACCATGGCATCATCAACTCAGGCTACCCAGCCCCCAGCGCCTTTATGCATCGACGATATCCGGCAACATTTTGTCGATGGCGCCAACGTTTTTATCAGTGGTGGCTGTGGCCAACCCGACGCGGTGCTGGCAGTGGTGGCAGAGGCCGCGCTGACTAGCGAATTCCGGGTCCTCGATTGCTCGGTGCCGGGCATGACGGCGACCGAACTCGATCGCCTGTCGAGTAAGGCCATTCTCAACACTGGGTTTTTCCTCGGTGCCTATCGGCCCTTCCATGAGCAGGGGCGTCTGGAGTATGTGCCGGCCTATCATTCGGCGCGCTACCGCGCGATGGAAGACGATTACAATATTAATATTGTTTTGATTAAGTTGTCTGAACCGAATGATCAGGGTATTTGCAGTGCCAGTTTGCACGCCGATTATTCCCAGGAATTACTTAACAAAGCGGATGTGGTGATTGCCGAGATCAATACCAATATGCCCTTTATCAGCGATGCCCTGCAGATAGCGCTGACTGACATCGATTACACCGTAGCGGCAGACAGCCCCCTGCGCGAGTACGGTGTGGCGGCGGGCAGTGATCTCGACCTGGTGATCGCTAAACATATCGCAGCATTGGTTGACGACGGGGACTGCCTACAGCTGGGCATCGGTGCACTACCGGTTTCTATTCTACAAACCCTCGGTGATAAGAAAGACCTCGGCGTACACACCGGGTTACTTACCGAGGCCTTTGTGCCGCTGGTTGAGGCGGGGGTGGTTAACGGCAGTAAGAAAACCATCGATAAGGGCAAGATGACCACTGGCATCGTTGCCGGTAGCCGGGAGTTTTATCAGTGGTGCGGCAACTATTCAGAACTGTCGATGAGGCCTGTTGCTTACACTCACAATGCCGGTGTCTTGGCACAGATCGATAATCTGGTGGCGATTAACACCACGCTTGAAATCGACCTTTTCGGGCAGATCAACAGTGAAACGATTAAGGGCAAGCAAATCGGTGGCGGCGGTGGTTTGGTGGACTTCTTGCGCGGTGCTCGTTCGTCCCGTGGTGGACGCAGTATTATCGCCCTGCAATCCACGGCCAAGGGTGGCAGTATTTCTAAAATCGCGCCCTTGCTAAAAACAGCCCCGGTAACCGCCATACGTAATGACGTGGACTATGTGGTCAGCGAATACGGTGTGGCGCGCTTGTCGAACCTCTCTGTCGAGAAGCGCGCGGAGTCATTGATTGCCATTGCCCACCCGGATTTCCGTGAACAATTGACTAGTGAGTGGCAGGCCTTAATGTCGTCTTTTTAGGGCCTTACTTACCCCTGGGGCAAGGTTCTTGTCTCAAGGGTAGGCGATCTTGAAAAGCTGTTAGAATCCTCTCGCTTAATCGCAATGCTGCGGCACGCTGCACCTAGGGTCCGTAGATTCAATTTATGATACGAAAACTACAAGCGTAGACAGAGAGGATAGAACCATGGAAGTGGGTCATTTACTGTTTTTTCAATGCCATCCCGACTTGAATATGACGGATGCCGAAATTTATATGAACGAACTCGCCGTAGCCGATATGACGGAGCCCCTGGGCTTTGATTCGATCTGGTGTACCGAGCATCACTTTACCGACTATGTGTTGTCGCCCAATATTATCGAATTCCTGTCCTATATGGCGGGCCGTACCACCACGCTGAAACTCGGCACGGCGGCAGTGATTTTGCCCTGGCACAAAGACCCACTGCGTGTGGCGACCGACTTCGCCATGCTCGACAATTTGTCGGGCGGCCGCGCCATGGCCGGCTTTGGTCGTGGTCTGGCGCAGATCGAATACGATGGTTTTGGCATTTCCATGGAGGAGTCTCGCGACCGCATGAACCAGTCGGCGCTGTTGATTACCGAAGCCCTGGACACCGGCTTTATGGAAAGCAGCAGCGGTCACTTTATACAGGAGCGCCGTGAGATTCGTCCGCGGCCACTGCGTACCTTCCGCGATCGTACCTTTGTTGTATCCATGTCCCCCGATACTGTGCCTCACGCGGCCAAAATTGGTGGCGCCTTGATGACCTTCGCCATCGGCCCCTGGGAAAAGCGCAAGCCCGATATCGACCTGTGGCGTGAGAAGTTTCAGGAAGAGTGGAATCGTCCGGCACCCAATTCGGTGGCCAATGTGATTTGCTACGTTGACGAAGATCCCATCAAAGCCAAAGAGATGGCGCACAAGTACATGGGCCGCTACTGGATTAGCGCCATGGATCACTATGAAATGAAGGGGGATCACTTCTCCGGTAAGGGCGGTGGTCAATACGATCACTATGCCAAGTCTGCCGAGGCCCTCAAGCACATCGGTGATGAAGGCATGGCGAAAATGTTTACCGATTGCCAGATTTATGGCACGCCTGCCCAGGTGCTGGAAATGGTGAAGGGCATTGAAGACCTGGTTGGCAATATCGACGTCAACGTCACCTTTAGCTATTCAGGTATGGCCTATGACGACGCCAAGAAGAGCATGAATTTGTTTGGTGAAAAGGTATTGCCAGTACTGAAAAATGACTGGTCAGACAGTAAAGCGGGTTAAGTACTGCTTTAATTCGTTGCAGGTGGGCCGGCGCTAAACTGGCTCAACTCATAAGAAGGTCGACGTATAAACGCGTCGGCCTTTTTTATTACTTTGGATCAAGAGGGGGGATATCACACGGTCGTTTTCACAGCATCAGTGGCAGAATACTTGTTCGAAAATTACCTGCCAATCTCTAAGCCACGAAGAAGACACTATGAAAGTCGGACACTTAATGTTGTTCCAAAACCATCCTAACCTGCCTCAGACTGATTATGATATGCATCAGAATGAGTTAGAGATTGCCTTACTGACCGAGCCTCTCAGTTTGGACTCCATCTGAGCGCTAGAGCATCACCTTATCGATTATACGGTGAGCCCTGATATACCTCATTTTGTCCTCTATGGCAGGTCAGACTTCGCGTATTAGCCTGGGTACTGCCGCGCTAACCTTACCCTGGCGACAAGCATGTTGATGCCGGATAAGGTCTCTAAAGGTCGTGCGATGATGGGCCTGGGTTGTGGTCTGGCGCAAATTAAATATGATGGCTTTGGCATCGATATGGCCGAATCCCGATACCGTATGAACGAGTCGGCGGCGATGATAATCGACGCCCTGGAAAGCGGTTTATGGAAAGCAGTTTATAGAAGGCGATGGCCCCTACTTTAAGCAAGAGCGCCGTGAGATTCGTCCGCGCCCCTTCAAATCATTTAAAGACCGGGCTTTGATTGTCTCCATGTCACCCGATACCGCGCCTAACGCTGCTAGGCTTGGCGGTGCCATCATGATCCTCGCCATTGGCCCCTGGGAGAGTCGTGCCAAGGAAATCGATATCTGGCGTGTGCACTATCAACACGAGCAGGGCCATAGAGCGCCATCGACTAGCGCCAAGCTGTTTTTGATCTGCTATAACGGACCTAAAAAAGCCGAAGAGATGGTCTATAAGTACATGTTCGCATACTGGATTTCGGCCATGGCCTACTATGAAATGACGGGCGACCACTTTGCCTCAAAAGGGGGTGGTGCCTACGGTTTCTACCATGAAGCGGCAAAGTCGGCGCGTGCTGCCGGCGATGACGTGATGGGTAAGGCCTTCACCGATCTGCATATCTGGGGTACACCCGAGCAGTGCCTGGAAAAGATACAGGGTATTCAGGACATTATTGGCGCTATGAATATGAATGCCTCCTTTAGCTTTGCCGGCATGCCTTACGACTACGCCAAGAAGAGCATGACTCTCTTTGCCGAAGAAGTGGCTCCCGTCGTACAGCAGTGGGATGCAGAGATTCACAAGGTTGCGTGATTGATAGCTACTCGCGACATTAACAGTGGGCTAGGGCGCCGTTTTTTGTGCCTGAGTTTTACGTTCAATAGTATGGCGAAAAACGGTCGTTGAGGAAAACGAGTGACTTGTGACTTGTGTCCGTGACGCGTTTGGACAGCGGGACTATGCTTCTTAGTCTAATGTGGTTACAAGACTTTATGGGTGTTGAACCATAAAAATAAAAAGGGTCTGGGAAACAAGGGTAGTAATTTAAATGAGTGTTGCTTTACTAATTGTTGATGATTCTGGGTTTTCTCGTAAGGCGATGTTGAAGTCCTTACCCGAAGCCTGGGATGTGGATATTACCCAGGCGGCCAATGGCGAAGAAGCGCTGCAAGCATTGCGTAAGGGCCTGGGTGAGGTTGTGCTTCTCGATCTCACCATGCCGGTATTGGATGGCTTTGGTGTACTGGAGGGCATTCGTGATGAAGGCTTAACGGCCAAGGTGGTGGTAGTGTCTGCCGATATCCAACCCAAGGCTAAGTTCCGTGTCATGTCTCTCGGTGCACTAGCCTTCCTACAGAAGCCCTTTAACAAGGAATCATTGGCAGTCACTCTGGCTGAATGCGGGGTTTACAGTGAAGATTGATCCCTTAAATGAAGAAGAGAATGAAATCCTTCAGGAAGTCATTAATATTGGCATGGGCCAGGCGGGAGCATCCCTGGCTAAATTACTTGATGTCTTCGTCAACTTGTCCGTGCCACGGGTCAGTTGGGTGAATGATGACGATTTTGTGGCTAAAGTGGGTGAGCTGGTTGATGTCAGCGACGACAGTTGGGCCGGTGTGCGCCAGGCCTTTTACAATCAGCTCGAAGGTGAAGCCTTTGCCATTTATGGCGCCAATGGTTGCCAACAGTTATCGGGCTTGATGGGCTATGACGAAAGTGAAGGTATGGCTCAGGAGGAGCTCTTACTGGATATCACTAATATTCTGATTGGTGCCTGTTTGATGGGCGTCGCTAAGCAAATTGGCAAGCAGCTGGATTTTGCCGCCCCGACATTGGCGGGTATGGATAAGCCGATTAAAGACCTTCTCTACAGTCGGGATAGGGAGTGGGATCAATGCTTACTTATCGAGGTTAATTTTCATTTAGAAGAAAGTAATTTCTCCTGCCATTTGGTGACCTTAATGTCAGAGGCATCGATCGATCAATTACGGACTGGCCTGGTCAGCTTTATGGAAAGCTACTAAGTGGCGGCGACGCTCGGAGATAACAGCCTCGGTTTTATTATTGATCGTGTCGATGTGGGTATTTTGGTGGTTACCGAAAACCTTGAAGTGGTGTTGTGGAATCGCTTTATGGAGGCCAATAGTAAGATGGCCGCAGAGTCGATAGTGGGTAAAAACCTGCTCGAATCCTTCCCTGACTTACCGGGCAAGTGGCTAGAGAAAAAGGTTAGAAGTGTCCAGCTCTTGAATAATTTTGCCTTTACCTCCTGGCAGCAACGGCCCTATCTTTTTCACTTCAAACATCACCGGCCCATTACCGGTGGCGTGACCCATATGTACCAGAATTGTACCTTTAT
>MAAC01016661.1_pt1 | contig 16398 bp, 12 predicted proteins | sample 1115981 | NCBI WGS metagenome assembly MAAC01 (sample SAMN04961126, study PRJNA320927) | seawater metagenome | isolation source: sample BD02T64 sea water enriched with oil for 64 days | place: USA:Gulf of Mexico | collected 2013-07-27 | reverse complement strand
CAAGGTTTTCTTTGCAGTAACATCATTATTCAAATGATTAGAAACTAGCCAATCTATCTTTTCAGACTTAGAAAGTTTTGAGAATCCAGTTACAGGTTGCATAGGTGTAAAAATTGAGCGGCAAAGATAAGGTCTATAACTTATAAGATAGTTCAAACATGACAATGCGTGGTTGTAAAAATGTTTGACGATCTGTGATTAAGAAATCATTAAATGAATTTACTTGTCTGAATCGATTGTCAAATAAGTTAGTACCTGTTAATTTATAAGTCCAAGGCGTGTTTTCTGGATCATAACTTAGGCTGAAAAAGGAGTCATCAAATTGATTATCCACTCCTATACTTTCATTTTTATATAAATTTAAATTATAAGAAAATTCAAATACAAAATCATTTAAAAATTCATAATCTAGATTTGCAGCAAAGCGATCTTGGAAAGTGTTTATAGTATTTATAGAAGTATCATAATTATTAAAAGTCTTTTGATAAGATAATGATAAGGTAGGAAGTTGATCAAAAAGCGTTTTAATAGTTAAACCTATACTGGTATTTTGAGTCTTATTCTCATTGATCTCTTCATTAAGAATTTGATAATAATTACTGAATCTGTGTGAAGAATTGAAGCCATATTTAATATTTCCTAAGGTCTTATTAATAGAAAAATTAGCATTTAACGATTTCTCATCCAGACCAAAGTCGATGTAATTTCTAATCTGATCAATACCTTGCAACACCGTTGTTGATTTTATCCCCTGAATCTGGTTGTTATAGGATAATCCTGCGTTAAGAGATAAACCTTTGTATAAATTAAACTTGCTGTACCGCAAACTATAGCGCTCTGAAATTCTATAATCTAATTGTGGATTACCAGAGGTAACCGCGTTGAAACTGGAAAGAAACAATCGATCTACTAATTGTTGACTATTGGGAACAGAAATATTTCTATTAAAGTTAAAATACAATCGCTCTGAATTTGTGATGTCATATTGAACTCGCAACTTAGGTGCAAAAAACCATTGTGATCTATTTACTTGATCTGTTTGATCAATTTGTTGATTAAAATATTGAAACAACAAACTTGGTTTAAAAGTAAATTTACCTTGCTCCGTCCTTAACTCTGTTCCCAGAATACTTCTAAAAACATTATAATTTAAATCTACGTCAAAACCAGATGGATTAAAGGAGTTTGTAGAAGTATCATCTCGTAATTGAAAAGATGTTGTTTCTAATGTGTTCGGCAAGTAATTACCTGTCAGTGATGATTGTAGTTGCGTATTTGAAGAAATTTTATAATAATGTTTAAGTGTACTGCCTATATTAAAATTGGAATTCTTTAGATCTTGAACGATCTCTACTTGATCGTCTTGTTCTAATGGAATTAAACCGCTCAAAATCAAACGGTCTGTATTCCACAAATAGTTAGAAGTATTATCTTGAACATCTACATTTGCTTGAATACTATAAGTGTGTTTTTTATTAATTTCTGAGGTATATAATAAGTTTGTAGAACTAGAGAAACTTTGGATCTCTGAATCACTTTCTAAAAAAGTATTTTGAACCGTACTTTGAGAAACTAATCGATCAAAGTCTGTGGCGTTATTAAATTTGATGAGTGAATTAATTCTTAAATCTTTAGTTTTACTTGGTTGATTTTTTAAATCTACCTTGGCAATTAAGAACCTGCCATCTTGCTCTCCATTACTTTGCCTATTTTCTTTAAATGGAGTGTCTGTCTGATATTCGTTTATCGTTTGACTAGCTGTGGAAATATTTGCATCATTAAAAATCACGTAACCACTTAAATCTGATTTTTTCCAACTTTTTCTATAACTACCAGCACCAAAACGATCTACGGAATTTGTAAAGTCTCGATTGTTAAGAAATTGTGCAAACTGGTCTGAATTCAATTTAAAATACTCTGTAGGTGAAATATTAAGAATCCCACCATTAAAATCAATGTAATCTTTTGAAGTAAATGATTTAACTCCATTATTGTTCAAATCTCCAATAAAGTTTGCAGCATATTCTGGACTATAATAGAATAACGCAGGATTTATTTTATAACGTTCTTTATAGCCCGCGCCTGCGGTAACATCACCGAAGACAAAACGCTTTTTATCTTCTTTAAGTTTAATATTCATGACCAGCTCATCTGTGTCTTCAAACTGTTTGAGCATGGCAACTTCACTATAATTATCGAGTAGTTGCACCTCATCTACTGCGTCAGCAGGGATATTATTAACTCCTAACTTTTCATCTCCTGTAAAAAATGCTTTGCCTTCTACCAGCAAGCGTTTTACAGATTTACCGTTTGAAGTAACATTACCATTTCTATCTACTTCCAGTCCTGGAAGTTTTTTAAGAATATCTTTGAGTTTTTTTTCTTGTCCCGTTCTATAATAATCAACATTATAAATAACGGAATCTTTTTTTACATTGAATCGAGATTCTGTTATCAAAAAAATTTGATCTAGCACTTCAGTTTTTCTATTTAAATGGAATGATCTCTGAATATTTCTATCAACTAATACTGAATCGATAACGGTAATATGACCAAGATGCTTGATCTCAACCATATACTTTTTATTCTCTAATTCTTTTACAAATAATCCTTGATTATTTGTAAAAACAAAACTTACTAATTGATTTTCAGTAAGTTCTGTTAAAACTACAAGTGCGTTAGATATTTTTTCACCAGATGCTTTGTCAATTACTGAACCTGAAAACTTAAATTGCTGTGAAAAACATTGTATTGATAATAGAAATAAAAATAAATGAAGTTTTCTCAATTTCAAAAATCACTTATTTTTTTTAACTCTTCATCAGTTATTATTTCAAGATCCTTCGGAGCAAATTTAGGAATATGCTTATCTTCATTATTAATAAACACTTTCTTCGCAATCATTTCGCCTTTATATGGAATATGTACTTTTAGAATTAAACCTGGGAGTCCAAAATATCCCAAGGGACCAAAAGGTAATGGAATATCCTCCGCATACCACAATGTAATAATTCGTTCGAAGGTTTTTTTATATTTTTCGCTATATTTTTTTTGAACTAGAATAGCTTTACGACACTTAATTCCCGAAATCGTGATGGTATCTTTAGTTACAGACAACTTACCAGGATGCTTAAGATTGTAAAGATATTTTTTATTAATACTGATTTCGGCTAACACGGTGTTTTCTTTCAAATCTGTATAATAAGGCTCATTACTACTCATTAAAATGGTATATTTTAGATCATCTCTATTGGAAGGTATCTTTTTACAATTAAAATAAGAAAAATTATCATTTCCTACCAGTTCAAAAACTGTGTTTTTCAGAGTTTTCATTTCTCCGTTAATAAAATTAGTTTGCATATACTCTACTCTGACACTTCCTTGAGCTAAAGAAGTAAAAGAAAAAAGAAAAAAATATATTGAAAAAAGATATTTCATGGCTTAAATTGAAAGTTCCATATTAACCTTTTAAGATTAATATGGAACATTAAAAATTAGTTTAACCTCCTATTATCACAGGATCTAAAGTATTATCTGCACCACCAGCAGCTTCACAAAATCCAATGTAAAATCCGTAAATTCTACCTCTTTCAAAATCCGTCATAAATATTTGTTGTAAAATTGGCATAGAATCTATTTCCGCAGATGATGCTCTATCAGCATATTCCTCACATGATTCTTCATCTAATTCAATCATCAAATTAGATTTAACACATTCTAACTTAGTTGCATTTGCATTCAGAGCAAATCCCGCAATTAAAAAAGCGGAAAACAAAATTTTTCTCATAATAAAAAAGTTTTTTAGTTAATATGAGTACAAGTAAAGTAAAGTAAAGTAAAGTAAATAAACAAGTTTTTTCTTACTTAATCTGAAACACATCTATAAATCTAAAGCATAACAACAATTCAAGGAATCTTTATAAACCGTAGCTTTATTGGTATTTTTTTAGTAAAATTGAGGTCACACTTAATTAAAACTAAGGAATGATCAAAAATTGCATGATTTTATTGGCTTTTGTATTTATAAGTCAAAGTCTTACCGCACAAAAAAACATAACAGTTGAAGATATTTATAGAGGCGAGTTTCGCACACAAGGTCTTCAATCTCTCGCTTCTTTAAACAATGGGACAGAATATTTAATTCTCAATTATAACCGAGATCGCACCCAAACTATAGATAAATACAGCTACAAAACTGGCGAAAAAACAGAGACACTTGTAAACAGTAGCGACTTAGGAATTACTATTCGCGACTATATCTTAAGTGATGACGAGTCACAAATGATGATTATTTCTGAAAGTAATCAAATCTTCAGACGTAGTTCTTATGATAAAGTGCACATCTTAGATCTTGAAACTAATAAACTGACTTTGTTAAGTGACGATCTAGTGAGAAGTCCTTCTTTCTCGCCGGATGGTAAAAAGGTCGCTTACGTTTTTGAAAACAACCTGTATTATAAAGACTTAGAGTCTGGCGCTGTAGTGCAAGCAACCACTGATGGAATCAACAACAAATTAATTAATGGTGTTACGGATTGGGTTTATGAAGAAGAGTTTGCCTTTGTAAAGGCTTACGAATGGAGCCCTAACAGCGAGCAAATAGCTTTTATATCTTTTGACGAGAGTGAAGTTCCTGAATTCTCTATGGATGTTTATGGAAATGAGTTATATCAAAAGCCTTATGTTTTTAAATATCCAAAAGCTGGTGAGAAAAATGCTGTAGTAGCGCTTCATCTTTTTACTCTTGCAACAGGCAGTAGGAAAGAAGTTTCTATGGGAAGAAATGAAGAGTTTTATATTGCACGTATTAAATATTCTCCTAACGGTAAACTAGCGGCTCAATTACTTAATAGACATCAAAATGTATTGAACTTTTTTTATGTAAATCCTGATGGTAAAGCTAGTGTTGCATTTACAGAAACTGATACAGCTTATGTAGATGTGACTGATGATCTTACTTTTCTAGAAGATGGTAGTTTCTTATGGACTAGTGAAAAAGACAACTGGAGACACATTTATTTATACGATGCAAACGGAGAAGAAAAGCGCCAGATTACCAAAGGAAATTGGGATGTGACTTCTTACTACGGTTATGACCAGAAATCAAAACGCATCTATTATCAAAGTACAGAAGATGGTTCTATAAATCGTGGTATTTATTCTATATCGCTTAAAGCGAAAAAGAAGAAAAAACTATCTTCTCAAGTAGGCACCAACCGTGCATCTTTCAGTAAAAACTTTACTTACTACATCAATACATTCTCAAATGCAACTACTCCACCAGTTTATACCTTAAACAATGCAAAAGATGGAAAAACAGTTCGCGAGATCAAGAACAATAATGATCTTAAATTAAAGCTTAATGATTACCAAGTTGCTCAAAAAGAATTTTCTACGATCAATATTAATGGAAATGATTTGAATATGTGGACTATGAAACCGAACGACTTTGATCCTAATAAAGAATATCCATTATTCATGACGCAATACAGCGGTCCAGGATCACAATCTGTGGCAAATAGCTGGTATGGTGCAAATGACTTCTGGTACAGTATGCTAGCTAATCAAGGTTATGTAGTTGTTTGTGTTGATGGAAGAGGTACTGGTTATAAAGGTGCCGACTTTAAAAAAGTAACGCAAAAAGAACTAGGTAAATATGAAGTAGAAGATCAAATCGCCGCTGCAAGAAAACTTGGAGAGATGAATTACATCGATGCAAATCGTGTAGGGATTTGGGGCTGGAGCTATGGTGGTTTTATGAGTTCTAACTGTTTACTTCAAGGAAATGATACCTTTAGTATGGCCATTGCAGTTGCACCAGTAACCTCGTGGAGATTTTATGATTCCATTTATACAGAGCGTTACATGACTACTCCACAAGAAAATGCAAGTGGCTATGATGAAAACAGCCCTATCAATCATGTAGATAAATTAAAAGGAAAATATTTACTCGTTCATGGTAGTGCAGACGATAACGTACACGTACAAAACACCATGAGAATGGTAGAAGCGCTGGTACAGGCAAACAAGCAATTTGACTGGGCAATTTATCCAGATAAAAACCATGGCATCTACGGTGGAAACACTAGAATCCATTTATACAATAAGATGACCAGTTTCATCAAAGAAAATTTATAATAATTACAATCAACTAATCTGAAATACTAAACTTAAATTATGGAATATAAATTTGGTGGTTCTATAACGAACCAGAAGACCGTACTCGGCCATCCATCAGGACTTTTTGTTCTTTTCTTTACAGAAATGTGGGAACGTTTTTCCTATTACGGAATGCGTGCATTACTTGTACTTTTCTTAGTAGCCTCTGTATTTGATGAAGGATGGGGCTGGGATAGAGCAGACGCTTTAACCTTGTACGCTTTTTATACTGGATTAGTTTATGTAACTCCCATTTTTGGTGGGTTAATAGCCGATAAAATTACTGGATATCGAAAAGCAGTTGTTATAGGAGCTGTATTAATGACATTGGGTCATGCATCTATGGCTCTAGAAGGTCTAACTGGAACGTTCTTCTATTTAGGATTAGTTCTATTAATCATCGGAAATGGAATGTTTAAACCTAACATTTCTTCAATGGTTGGAAAACTTTATAAAACAGAAGACAAAGAAAAAGACGCTGGATATACCATATTTTATATGGGTATCAACGCAGGTGCCTTCTTAGGCATATTGTTGTGTGGCTACATAGGAGAATCAGTAGGATGGCATTATGGTTTTGGACTTGCTGGAATCTTTATGTTTATAGGAATGTTACAATTTTATTTTGCACAAGACATTTTTGGTAAAATAGGATTATCTCCTAAAGAATCTGAAGACTTTGATGATGCAATGGAAGATGCATTTGAAGATGTTGAGGATGCTGTTGAAGCAACTATTGATGAAGCAAAAAAATCCAAAGTAACTTCTGACAGATTAATTGTTATAGGAGTTTTGGCATTCTTCACTATATTCTTTTGGTGGGCGTTTGAACAAGCTGGTGGATCGATGACCATTTTTGCAGCAGATTATACTGATAGAGTTCTTGAAGGTGATGGTGGACTCATATTTAAGGTGTTCAATACGCTGTTAACCGTAATACCAATGATCATCATAACTTGGGTTCTAGGAATGTTATTTAGACAAACATATTCAAAGTATGCTCTTTCAAATATCCTTCTTGGATTAGGATTTGTTGTTATTTGGGCTATAGTAATCTGGATGTTGTACCGACAGTTTACTGATCCTGCACCAGAAGTACCAGCATCTTGGTTTGGAATACTTAACTCTTTCTTTATAATTGCCTTTGCTCCTATCTTTTCAAAAATTTGGGAATCAAAGTATAATCCATCAGGTCCTGTGAAGTTTGCAATAGGGCTTATTCTTTTAGGAACTGGTTTTGGTATTTTAGCTTTTGGATCTATGGGAATACCTCTAGGAGCTAAAACAGCATCTGTAAGTATGATTTTCCTAATCCTTGCCTATTTATTTCATACTCTAGGAGAACTATGTGTTTCGCCAGTAGGACTTTCTTATGTAAGTAAATTATCACCTGCAAAACTTGTTGGGCTCATGTTTGGAATTTGGTTTGTAGCAAACTTTATTGCAAATACTGCAGCTGGACTAACTGGTAGATATATTGATCCTATAGTTGAGGATTATGGAATGGCAACCTTCTTTATGATCTTTACCATCATTCCTATAGCCGCAGGAATTATCATGCTTGCTATAAGTAAACTCCTTGTGAAAATGATGCACGGAATAAGATAAAAATTCATTTATATATTTTAACATAAAACGCACCATTACGGTGCGTTTTTTGCTTTTATGATTTTGTAAATTAGCAACATGAAATTATTCCCTATTATTTTTCTATTGTTTTCGGCACTTGGTTTTTCTCAAGTGAACTGGATGACCATGAATGAAGCTCTTGCAGCCCAGAAAAAAGAACCTCGCAAAATCTTAATGAAGTCCTATACAGACTGGTGTCCTAACTGTAAATGGATGGATAAGTACGCTTTCGCGAAAGCGGACATAGCAAAGTTTATCAATGAGAACTACTATCCCGTAAGTTTCAATGCAGAAGGTACAGAAATCATCAACTATAAAGGAGCGACCTATGCAAACCCATTCAAGAAAAGAAACGATCGTGCACAACATCAGTTTGCTGAGTTTATCAAGATATTTGAATATCCTACTTTAGTCTTCTTTGATGAAAAAGGAACAATTATCAATCCAGTAGCTGGAAAATTAGATGCTAAAAAACTAGAAATTTACATCACCATGCTGTCCGATGAAACCTATAAATCCATCAACACTGGTCAAAAATGGAGCGATTACCAGCGTAATTTTGAATATAAATTGCAGGGCGAGTAAACCCAAAAGAGCTTTTCCAAATAACAAATTCTAACGAGCTCCTTTTCTTAAAAAAGGAAAAGTGGGCAAAAGCAGCGCTAGCGAGTTTTGGCCGGTTAGGTTTTACGATCTTAAAATTAATCGTCGATATTAGATATCCTTACAAACGAAGGTTTTTAAAATAATGAAACCTAAAGATATTAGTTTTGAATAGGTAGATTATACCAATCAATCATTTGCCATCATTAACTCCACTGCTCCTACTTCATAGGTATTGAGCAGCTCAACGCCCATTTTATTGCAAGTAATTTTCCAACTTTCTACCACATTTCGGTAATTAGAACCATCTGCTATAATGCGTTTAGGTTGAGTTTCTAGAATCAATCGCTCGAGATTTATTTTAGGTGAATGGGAAAGTAGAACAGTCGCATTCTTGATTGATATATCGTATAAACCGTTTTCATCTATTACTAATAACCGGTTGTTCTTATATTGAATTAGGTTTTTCAAACTAACTAAAGATAAATCTTTATCTCTGTGAGTTTCTATGGCTTTTAATCGTTCTAGACTGTTTAACGCTCGCAAAGAATCCATAACGTGTAAATCTGTAAATAAGGTAGCTTGATCTTGATTACTTAAACTAACCGCACTTCCTGTAGCTTGATGCAGTACCAAAAAAGAATCTTTATCAGTATTTAGCTTTTCATAGCTTTTCAAACCAAACAAAACCACTAAGGACAGTAAACTCAAATGCAACATCCAGTTGGGTTTTTTGAGGTAAAAACGTTCTCTTTTACTTCGCTTAAAATAGGGCAATAAGAAAAGTACAAAGCTAAATAAGGCGACATAAATCAACGCAGTTTTCCAAAAAGTAAGATGAACGTCTTTAACAATAAACGTTTCAAAAGAACTTATTCTTGCCACTGTTTCAATAATAAATTCTAAAACTGCATTTAAAACAGTTGTCAACCAGTCTGTAGGAATACCTAATAATAACAAGAATATTAAAAGTAAAGCTGCTCCAATTATAAATGGCAAAACTGGCAATAACAACATATTACCTAGAATAAACAAACCTGGAAATTGATTAAAATAAAACAAGCTTATTCCAGCAACTCCTATTTGCGCTGCAACAGTGACCGTAAATATGTTCCAAAAAAAGTCTTTTACCTTATTGCGCCATGGCCATAATCCAGCAAGAACTGGCTGAATAAGAACTATGGAAAACACCGCCATATAACTGAGCTGAAAACCTACTTGAAACAATATTCTAGGATCAAATAGCAATAGTACAAAAGCAGACAAAGTCAAACTATGATAAACAGAGCCTTTGCGTTTTAAATTTAATCCTATCGCAACAAAAGAAAACATAGTGACCGCTCGCATAATTGATGGAGACATACCAGTTAATAATGCAAATGACCATAAAAGAAATATAAGTACAACACTTTGAATCCACCTACCATATTTCATTCTTAGGATGCGTTTAGTAAGAACTCTTAGAATTAATAGAATAATCCCGACGTGTAAGCCACTTAACGCAAGAATATGAATCACACCAGCATCTCTAAAGCTTTTGGTAACTTCTGGATCTACATTTTGCCGTTGCCCAAGAACGAGAGCTTCAATCACACCACGCGGATTATCATTCAAACCAGAAGCCTCTAATTTTTCTAAAATAGTAGTTCTCAATCTCAATAAAACTCCTAATTCTTGAGAACCGTTTTCATAACTTAAGATCTTAGGCGTGTCCACATAAATCTGACCATATACATCAATGGATTTCAAATACTTTTTATAATCAAAATCACCTGGATTACGTTCAAAAGCAGGAAGATTCACGTCATCATAAACTGTGAGTCTATCGCCTACTTGAAAATCCAGACTGTCAGATCTTTTGAATAAAACCAACGTATTTCCAGAAACTTGCTGTTGATCTAGAGCTATCACCTCAGCATAAAACCTATCGTTAAACTTATTAGGTGCTAATCGCTGCTTTAATTTAAGTTGTAAAACATGATCTTGACCTTGAACTTGTTTATGAATAAAGTGATCGTTTGATAATCCATTTTTATTTGAGAATAGCAAAGCTCCAAGACTAAAGAAAAATATATAGGTAGAAGTGGCAAAAATGAATTTAGGTAAACGGATAAATTTAGAGAGCACGATGATAATCGCTATGACGCTAAAGCAAATCAAAGTACAAACTAAAAAAAGAGAATCATCCATTTCTAACTGATGTTGAAATATAATTCCAACGACTAGGAAGAATAAAATTCTATAAAATGGATAGTCTAGCCAGCGCATGTTTAAATATAATCCATCTTAGCTAATTGATTATCACTATTTAATAATAATTCAAAGCGGAAGTTGCAAATTTCAAATTGTTATAGTTATAATTAACGAAGGGTTTCGTTTTTAAAACTTTTGTAGATTACAAAGACCGTTATCCCATTCCTAAGGGCAGAATTAATTCTGCCCTTAGGAAATAAGAAATAAAAACTTTGAGATAAAATTTATTTTCGATTAATGAGAAACAATGATTAAAAGCTTTCAACTTAAGTTGATGTTGATTTATCGAAGTAATCTATTTTTAAAACATTGTGATTGGTTTAAAACGAAGCCGCTCTACAACTTCTTGACCAGTCACAATTCAAATTCGTGTTCGAGTTCAAATTCTTAATCAATCCTTCCTGCTCTTAAAAAAGCATTGAGCCAGTAAGCTTCATTTAAGGTAGAAGTAATTACACCTCTAGAGGTAGTTGAATGAATAAATTCAATTTCGGCAGGTGTAACTCTTGTTATTAGTGCCACATGATTTACTTGTCGTTTGTTTTTACCTGTGGCAAAGAATAAAAAATCTCCTTTACGCACTTCATCTAATCTGATATTATCAGCCTGTGCATATAGAGCACGACTAGTGCGCGGTATCGTTTTACCAGCTTCTTCAAAAGCGACTCCTATGAGCCCGCTGCAGTCCATTCCTTTTCTAGTTGTACCACCATAACGGTATCTCACACCTTTATAGTCCATTGCATTTTCCACTACCTCATCAATTAAATCGGTACTTCTAGCATAAGGTTTTACCTCATTATCTTCAGTCTCTTCTTCATCAGGTTTTCTTGGTTTGACTCTACTATCATTTCCAGTTGCAGGACTCTTCATTGTTCTTCCTTCCATACGAGCTGCTTCTTTTTTGGTAGTGACAACGCGTGGCTTTGAACTACCACAGGAAGTAATACTTAGTGTAATTGAAGAAAACAATGTAAGTAAAATAATTTTTTTTGAAGAATTAAGATATGTCTTGTGAGGTAGTATGGTCTCGCTTTCGCGAAAGCGGAACTTTAAAAAACCTCTCCCGTATTTATAACTAAAGAGTAAGCGTTCTAATAACTTCATTCTAATTTTGAATAGCTTTATAAATAAGACTTGCTGTATTCTCACTGGCACCAAGACCGCCTAGTTTTTTTTCTAAATCATAGTAATTTGCAAAAATACGGTTGCGCTGTGTTGAGTTTAAGATGAGGTCTAGTTCTTGTTTTAATTTTTGAACATTGAAATCATTCTGAATCAACTCAGTTACCACTGGTTGATCCATAATTAAGTTTACCAGCGAGATGTAGTCTAATTTCACGACACGTTTTGCAATTTGATAACTGATAGAACTACCTTTATAACAAACCACTTGAGGAACTTTAAACAAGGCAGTTTCTAAAGTAGCAGTTCCTGAAGTAACTAATGCAGCATGGCACAAGCTCATTAAATCATATGTGCGATTCATGACCAATGTCACCGGATAGTTTTTTAAATAAGAACTATAAAATGACGCCTCCTGACCAGGTGCTCCTGCGATTATAAATTGATAATCTGGATACTGAACTACCATCTTTAACATGACCGCCAGCATTTTTTTTATTTCTTGCTTGCGACTTCCAGGTAACAAAGCGATTAATGGTCTATCATCGAGATTGTATTCTTTTAAAAACGCTACGTGATCTACTGGTGGTCTTTGAGAAATAGCATCAATTAATGGATGCCCGACAAAATGAACCGGAAACTGATGTTTTTGCTCATAAAAGTCCTTTTCAAAAGGTAAAATCACATACATCTCATCTACATCTCTCTTTATGTCCTTGATGCGACCTTCTTTCCATGCCCAAATTTGAGGTGATATGTAATAGTGGTTGCGATATCCTTCTATGCGCGCCCATTTCATGATCCGGAAATTAAAACCTGGATAGTCTATGTAAATGATTACATCAGGATCAAACGACTTGATGTCTTTTTTGCAATTACCTATATTTTTGAGAATAGTTTTGAGATTGCTCAAAACCTCAACAAAACCCATGAAAGCAAGTTCTTTGTAATGCTTCACAAGAGTACCGCCTTGCTGTTGCATTAAATCGCCACCCCAATATCTAAATTGAGCATTTGCGTCCTTCTTCCTAAGCTCTTTCATTAATAATGAACCGTGAAGGTCACCACTAGCTTCACCAGCAATCAGATAGTACTTCATACCATAAAATTAAAAATGAATCCTGCGATTGCAGCAACTATAGTTGCCATAAGTACGCCTCTAGCCTCGTAATGTTGAATAGGTTTTATAAAATTGCCCAGCTTGCCAGTGAGAAAAAAGAAAAATAAAACCAAATTGAAAACTGCTCCTAGTACGATAAGTTTTCCCAAAAAGCCTTCTTGAAAACCGCTTCTAATAGCATCTTCAAATTCATAAGCAGTAAATAGAATTATATAAAGATAGGTTCCCATAGCATTTGCCAGGAGTCCTAGTATAAATCCTTTAAAAATTTTAGTTCCCAAAATTCCAAGTATTTAATTCGCCTATAAAATGATGAGCTGTGAGATCAAATTGAGTAGGCACTATTGAGATATAGTTATGTGCTAGTGCCCATTCATCTGTGTCTTCTCCTTTGTCATCATTAACAAATTTACCAGTAAGCCAGTAATAATCCTTTCCATAAGGATTGGTACGTTTGTCAAATTCTTCTACCCAATACGCATTTGCTTGCCTACAGATCTTCACGCCTTTAATTTCTTCTTTTGTGGCTTTAGGAATATTGACATTAAAAATCACTCCTTTAGCCATTCCATTTTTTAAAACCTGTTCAATAATTTGTTTTACGTAATTTCTAGCTTGTGAAAAATCTGCATCGTGACTGTAATCACAGAGAGAAAAACCTATCGCTGGAATACCTTCTATTCCCGCTTCCATTGCGGCACTCATCGTACCACTATAGATGACATTAATTGCGCTATTGCTACCATGATTGATACCACTTAAACATAAATCTGGTTTGCGGTTAAGAATTTCGTGACTGGCCATTTTTACACAATCTACCGGTGTCCCACTAGTTGTGTATTCTTTGTGATCATATTCATGTTGTAGGAACTCTTTCACATAAAGCGTATCGTTTATAGTAATAGCATGTCCCATAGCACTTTGAGGTTTATCTGGAGCGACTACAACTACATCACCTAGGTCTCTAGCGATACTTATCAACGTTCTTATACCTTTAGCGGTAATACCATCATCATTTGTTACTAGAATGAGTGGTTTCTTTTTATTTTCCATAAGATTTTTCAGGTGGTTAAAATTAAGTAAATTAGCCTTACCATATAAGATTCTTGCCTTACTTTAACCATCTTTAAAATGGCACGGTTTTTACTTATATAGAAAAAGACAAATGAAGATCCTTATGAATTTCCTTAAAAACAACTTTATTCTAGCAGTTTTTACACTTCTCGTGGCTACTGCAAGTTGTAGTTTCACTAATAATAGCATAGATCCTGGAGACAAAGAGAAAGAGCAGTTACTAGTTAACTTAATTTCTCATGTTTTAAAAAGAAATCACTTTTCACCAGCAGATTTAACTGACGATTTCTCTCAGGATATTTTTAATAATTACATAAAAGATTTAGATCCTGGTAAACGATATTTTCTACAAAGTGATTATGAAGAATTCAAAACCTATGAATATCTTATCGATGATCAAATACGAGATAGCAAAGTAGATCTATTTAATCTTACTTACGATAGACTTGTGCAAAGACAAAAGGAGTCTCAAAAGATTTTTGCCGAAGTTATTGAAATACCATTTGATTTTACTGTTGATGAGAATATCAATACTGATTATGAGAAAATCGCTTATTCTAAGAATAGAAATGAGCTCAAAGACCACTGGAGAAAGATGATGAAGCTTTCTGCAATTGGGACTTATTACGATAAGATCGAAGAGCAAAATGACGAGAACTTTGAAGGAGAAAAGAAAAGCCTAGAAGAATTAGAAAAAGAAGCTAGAGCAGAAATTAAAAAGTCAATGCTTGAAAACTTTGACTTAAATGAAGATGTAGAACGTCTTGATTACTTCTCTTTATTTGTGAATGCCATTACAACTCACTTTGATCCACATACTAATTATTTCCCTCCACAAAATAAAGATCGTTTTGATACCTCTATGAGTGGTAAACTCGAAGGAATAGGTGCACGTCTACAAAAGAAAATGGATTACATCAGTGTACTAGAAATTATTTCTGGTGGTCCAGCATGGAAAAGTGAGCTGATAGAGGTAGGAGATAAAATACTTAAAGTAGCACAAGAGAAAGATACCATTGCTACATCCATAGTAGGAATGAGAATAAGCGATGCCGTAGAACTGATAAAAGGTCCTAAAGGGACTAATGTAAAGCTTACGCTTAAAAAAGTAGATGGTAGCATAGAAGAGATCACGATCACCAGAGATGTAGTGCAAATCGAAGAAACATTTGCTAAATCTCTGATAGGTCAAGATGATGAGTTTAGGTTTGGATTTATCAATCTCCCTAAATTCTATTTTGATATGGAAGATGCCAATGGCCGCGCTGCTGGAAATGATATTGCTCAAGAAATAAAAAGACTAAAAACCGAAGGAATGGACGGTTTAATATTAGACTTGAGAAATAACGGTGGTGGCTCTTTAAGAGAAGTAATTGAAATGGTAGGACTTTTTGTAGGTGAAGGACCGGTAGTACAAGTCGCCTTAAAAGATAAAAGAGTTCGCACATTGAAGGATAGCGATAGTGGTGAAATTTTATGGGACGGACCATTAGTAATTATGGTAAATGAATTCAGTGCCAGTGCCAGTGAAATTCTCGCTGCTGCCTTACAAGATTATGATCGCGCAGTGATCATAGGTAGTAAACAAACCTTTGGAAAAGGTACCGTTCAAGTTTTTGAAGATTTGAATCAATGGGTACGCAATAATCAGTTCGGTGATTTAGGTGCGATTAAACTAACTACTCAAAAATTCTATAGAATTAACGGTGGTAGTACACAACTAGAAGGTGTAAAAAGTGACGTAGTAACACCTAGTAGGTACAGTTATATAGATGTAGGAGAAAGAGATGAAGAATTCCCACTTCCTTATGATGAAATCCCAAAAGCAGATTATTCTAAATTTCAAGGCTATGCAAACCTTGCAGAGTCTATAGAAAAAGCCCAAGAAAGAATCGATGCAAATCCTAACTTTAAACTTTTAGATGATAACGCAAAGTGGTTGAGCGAGCAACGAGATGATAATGAGATTCCGCTTAATTTTGAGGCATATGCTGCTCGATTAGATCGTCTAGAAAAAGAGACTGAAAAGTTTGAATCCTTATCTGATTATAAGAATGACCTTAATTTTGATATGCTTTCTTATGAGAAAGATCTAGTCAAAACAGATAGCGCCTTAGGAGATAAACGTCAAGCATGGATTAAAAACCTTAAAAAAGACATCTACGTTTCAGAAGCGGTAAATGTTCTTAAAGATTTACGCATGAACAATATCAAAAATGCAAACCAAACCAAATGGAGCCTTAAAGATTAATGGCTCATAAGTCCACATCATTAAGCACATTAGCGCTTCAAAAATTCAAAAAGAATTTTTGGGGCGTTTTGAGCTTTATGATCATTCTTTTTTACGCACTAATTGCAGTTTTTGCTTATGTGATTGCTCCGGACGACACAAAATATGCCAATCAAATGCATATTTCTATACACTCTCAGTCACC
>MAAC01006729.1_pt1 | contig 16405 bp, 18 predicted proteins | sample 1115981 | NCBI WGS metagenome assembly MAAC01 (sample SAMN04961126, study PRJNA320927) | seawater metagenome | isolation source: sample BD02T64 sea water enriched with oil for 64 days | place: USA:Gulf of Mexico | collected 2013-07-27 | reverse complement strand
GAGCGTTAAGTTTAGGGTAATGTTATGTAATTAGAGGGGCTTGAAGGGCTGTTGGATATAGCAGCTTGCTACTGGCAGTAGCAAGCTTTGTACATTTATTTAAGAGATGTTGGAGTCGGGGAATTCGGCTTTGCGTTTTTGCATGTAATCTAGCAGTGCCTGATCGATTACTGGGTCTAGTTCAGGAGGTTGATACTCGGCGAGCATTTTCTTCCAGAGGGTATTGGCACGCTGCTCCTGGGTCTGGCTACCATCCACTTCCCACTGTTCAAAACTGTTGTTATCGGCCAGTGAGGAGCGATAAAAAGCGCTTTTAAAGTTTGCCTGGGTATGTGCACAGCCCAAAAAGTGATTGCCCGGACCGACTTCGCGAATCGCATCCATGGCCTGACCATTTTCTGATAAATCAACGCCTTTGAGCATAACTTCCATCATTCCGGCCAAGTCGGTATCCATGACAAATTTTTCATAACCCATCGCCAGTCCACCCTCCATCCAGCCGGCGGTGTGCAAGGCAAAGTTTACCCCGGCCATGGCCGTTGGCAGCAGAGTGTTTGCAGCTTCGGTAGCCGCTTGTGCATCTGGGACTTTGGCGCCGCAAAAACCGCCTCCCGACCGGAAAGGCACTCCTAGTCGTCTGGCCAGTGCTGCCATTATGTAGAGTACCAGCGCAGGTTCCGGGGTACCGAAGGTGGGTGCTCCGGATTGCATGGAAATTGAGCTGGCAAAGCTGCCCATGACCACTGGAGCGCCTGGATTAACTAACTGGATAAAGGCCATGCCGGCCATCGCTTCAGCCAGAGATTGCGCTGCAGTACCTGCGACCGTTACCGGTGACATAGCACCCGCCAGGATAAAGGGAGTGACGATACAGGCCTGATTATTGCGAGCGTAGACTTTAGCGGCACCGAGCATCGTATCGTCAAAGGTCATTGGCGAGTTAGCGTTAATTAAGCTGATCAATACCGTTTTAGGTTTGCCAGTGTCTGGATCTATATAGTCGTCTGCGAACAATATCTTACACATGTCTACGCTGTCCTGGGCTCTTTCAGGGGCGGTCACTGAGCCCATAAAAGCTTTGTCAGAGTACTTCATGTGTGTGTATAGCATGTCAAAATGTCGCTTGTTGACCGGTAGATCAACAGGCTCGCAGATAGTACCGCCGGAGTGGTGCAAGCTGGGGGATGAATAGGCGAGTTTGACGAAGTTTCGGAAATCTTCAATGGTGGCGTAGCGTCTTCCTTTATCCATATCGTAGACAAAGGGGCTGCCATATGCGGGAACAAAAACGGTGTTTTTACCGCCTATTACCACAGAGCGAGCACTGTTGCGGGCATGCTGGGTGAACTCTCTCGGTGCGGATGCCTGAATCAACTGGCGGCACAGTCCCCGGGGGAATTTTACCAATTGTCCCTGCACATCAGCACCGGCATCACGCCATATCTGCAGAGCCTCTGCGTCATCGCGAAACTCTATGCCCACTTCTGCAAGAATAGTTTCGGCATTTTTTTCGATGAGCGCTAAGCCATCGTCATCTAATATTTCATAGTAGGGGATTTTACGGGTGATATAGGGGGTGATGGGTACTACTTCATTGGCATCCCTGGCCCGACGGGCTGCTCTGCCGCCTCTGCTGCGTTTGGCCGGTGCCGCTGCTGTATCACTCATAGTCGGTTCTCCCTGTTTCATGAAAAATTGGCTGTTACTTTAGCGCTCAATACTGGATCGAATGACCCATCGGCTAAATTTTAATGAATAAAGTATGCTGGCACCTTCACAGAGCAGCTAATCTACGCGCGACTCCGATCTATTTCAAAGCGTCATGATTTAAGAAAACACTTGAGTAATCAGAGCGATGTGTTTTTTACATAAACCATTAAAGCTGATCATCGACTTGGGGGTAAAAATAGGTAAATTTAACAAGCTCCAAATTTCGTAAAATGCAGGTATGATAGTTCTACTAAAGATGCAATAAATCCCACATAGGTTATGGAGGGTTTCGTAATGCAGCAGCGATTTAATAAACACATCTTATTAGTGGAAAAGTGGTTAATTGATCACGAGAGTGTTAGCCATGATCAATTACAAGAAAACTACATCAGTGCCTATGATACTCACTGCACTTTAGACAGTCCTACTGTCGCGGCATTTTCCGCGCTCACCGATGACTGCGCCACCCAATACTGGTTGGACGCTTTTTACACTCAAAGCGGAGAGAATCGCCAAGAGTATCTGACGAAACTGAAGCGAGAAAAGCTCAACCGCAGCTAAAGCACTGTTGTTGATTCATAAAAGAAAGCGAATAACTATCTTGTAATCCCTGCTGCATATAAGCAACATGCTCACGCCTCACGCCTCACGCCTCACGCCTCACACCTCATCTTAAAATCGCATTCTATGCAGTTTCTACTAAGCTTAAGGAAAGGCTTTACCGCAGTGCCACAGTTGAAAGAGTAATTTGAACTGGAGGTGCAAAAAACGTTGAAGCTTGGAGATCCCCAATAATAGAGTGAAGTAGATGCTGGGAAAGTTATTAGAATCAAGTTCTATCGCGCTTGCCGCTGCTGTTTTAATAGCGACAGTCGCTATTGTTGGCACTGATGAATACACTATCATTGCCAGTCCAATAGCACTGGTTTTACTTACAGTGGCGCTTGTCTGCTACGACAGCGCTTGTGTTGGCAAGAAAGAAGCAGAAGAAAGAAAATCAAAAAGAGATCAATAAATGTTGTTTCAGTTATGTTTAATGATTGGCCTTGTAGACTGCATATGATTGCAAAATCCCGCTGGATAGCGCTCGCTATTCTACTGCTGATAGTGTCCTTTGGTATGTTAATCTTTATTGCAGGCTTCTATATCTTAGGTTTTTTCACGGCGCTGCTGACCATTGGTGGTGCATGTATATATCTTGGCTGTGTTGACGCTCAAGAAATTATCGGACAAAGAGATAATCACTCAACGACAGATGATCGTTTCAAAACAGGATAGAGAGTGTAATGCTGCAGGACATGGACGTAAATCCAATCTGCCCCAGTATTCGATGTTTTGCCTGTGCGGGAAATTAACCAGGTATTGATAAACCCTAGCTTTAAACATTAGTTAATACTATTTATGTGATTTCGATCTCAACATATCAATTTCTTGATTGACTAAATGTTCCAGTTCTCGTTTGTGCATTTTGATTTCTTTAGAAATGATGCTGATTAACGCAAACTCCAACTTTTTCATCATTCTTGGTGACAGTGGAATATCCCCTTTATTAGTAGCGACATTCAGTATCTGAGGGGTTTGTTCGTCGAGGGCATACTGCAGCTCTGAGAGACTGATCATTATCAAAAAAGTCCTTTTTTATTATTAGATATTTTACAAACAATGAATGAACGACAACAGCTACAACGTATTTGCAATGTCCATCTATTGAACCAAGCATCAAAAGTGCCTTAGATAAAATACACTATTACAGAAAAATTATTAAGACTTAAAATGCATCAATTTTGCCATCCACTGATGGCTATACAGCGTCAATGTACTGCATCAGATTCTAATAAGGCAATCTCGTCATCAATAAAATCCAACAAGGTTTGGTGGCGATGTTTCATCTCGTCGCTGATAATGCGGACTAAAGCTTGGCCTAGCTTTTGTTTCATCTCAAAAGAGAGCTGGATTTCGCCGTGCAATGAAGTTACTGAGCTAATTGTAGGGGCTTGTTTAACCAGCGCGAATTGAAGTTGATTAAGATCCTTCATATGTATCCACTCCTATCTCTTATTTAAATGACTTTTCATCTAAGGAGTATGCGATTAAGTCTAATATCTTCTCTGTAGGCTTAATCGCATGCTCCCTAATAAAAGTCATCGAATTTTTCTTATTGTCACTAAGAAATAACACACCTTTTTCGATATGCTAGATTTAGTCTAGTAGAAAAATTGTAAAATGCAATTAATGCTTAATTGACAATGAGTTAACAATTGTCAATGAATATTCATATAAAATCTCATTCATTTATCGTTTATAAAAGTAGGGAAAATTAATACAATTTAGATCCCGTTATGTCTTTGATATATATGTTTAATAAATAAATGATTATTGTATCTAACTGAATTATAACAATTAAGTTCTGTTTAAACATTCTTCTTGCATTAATAGAAATATATAAATGAATTTGTCTCGGATAGATTGGAGCCAGCATTTTTACTGGCTTAGGTGTTTTTTTAAGTGCCGGTATCGCTCATAAAGCCGGCATGTTTTTTTGGATGTTAAAAAATATTTTGATTGTGAAAATTGAAATGTCGGAAAATCACCTGTTTGGTTTTTTCAAGGAATGGCAATACGCTGGCAGGAGGTTAACAAAGAGACACAGCACAATCGTCTGTATGTTTTCTTGGATCGACTAAAGATTAAACCTATTGCTCAATAAATACCCCTGGGGCAGAGCAATGAAAAGCACCCACCTCTTTTGCTGTATTGGCAAAGCGAGTGATTGTCAGCAACTCTAACTACTTGCTAGATAGAGCAGCTGACACAGAGTCCACTTTGGGTGGCGTTTTGGTATTTGAACAATTATTTAACGTCTTCTGTGCCCAGTTTTCCTATTTCACTATCAATAAAGTCTATTAATTCTCTTTTATGTTGCTGTACTTCGCTGTTAATCGTTGCTTCGAATGACTGTTCTAACTCTGTAATTAGCTCATCTGGAAGAGGTTGCTCTTTGTGTAATGCAGTAATTTTTGTAATCACAGGTACTGGATTTACACTCTCGAGTTGTAACATATTTAAGTCTGACAAAGCTTTATCCCCACTTAGAGTTAATAAGAAAAATGACTAGAACAACAGAAGTGTAGTTGAGATTTTTATATATGCAAAAAAATAATTAAAATAATTTTTCTTCGATTTTCAGCGCCATCTAAGCAAAAAATCCTGCCACCAAAAGTACTTATATAATTCACACAATACAGTCAATATAATTCTATTGTCCAGACGGAATTAAAACATCGCGCTAGTAAGGATAGGTTAAATTTTGTAGGAGTAAGCTGCGCCATTCAAACAAAACTAACGACAGTTAGGTACTCTTGCAGGCAAGGGAAATGTCTCGAAACAAGGGAGCAGGCAAATAAGTCAGACGGGTCACAGAGAAGATCGTCGACTTGATCGCATGTTCCCTAACTAGTTGGGATTAAGCTAGTGACGTAAACAGATTAGAAGTGATCCGCATGAGCAAAAAGAAAAAAAATATATTTCCAATACTACATCATGACCTTAGATTAACTGACAATACAAGCACTGCTTTATTACCCCAAATAGTTCAATGGGGGGTTAGGTGAATAAGGTCTATAAATTTTCTGCAGGCAGATTTATTTGCAAACCGATAAGAGCGTTTCTTGAACAGCAAATCGTCACCGGTAAGCAAATAGAGTTTGCTGAATCATCTGGCTTTATGACTCGCAACTTTGTAATTAAAGGCTGTGATGAAGATATCAAGTACATAACGCATTCATTAAAGTCTTGGGCACAAAATAATAACTACAAAGAGTAATGGTGTTTGCAGAAGTGACAGGGCTCATTTGCATGCTGCATAATACAGTATAATTATACTGTACATACATACAGTATATGGGTAATATAAATAGCCCTTCTTATTTGATTAGTGGCTTCCCTATGTACGCTCTGTGTGACGTCAACTCTATGTATGCGAGTTGCGAAAAAGTCTTTGACCCCAGTATTCGCAATCGCCCAGTCGTTGTCTTGACCAACAATGATGGTTGTATTTGTGCAGCTTGCAACATTGCCAAACAGATGGGTGTGGGTAAAAAATTTGTGCCTTTCTTTGAGGTACGTGAACAACTAGAGGCCGTTAACGCGGTAATACGCAGCAGTAATTATGAGCTATACGCAGAGCTCAGTGATCGAATGATGACTATCTGCAGCAGGTTTGCCCCACACATACATATCTACTCCATTGATGAATGCTTTTTGTATTATGGGTTACACAGCACTTATGTGCCGCCGGAAGGCTGGCAGCAACATGCCAGTAACATCCGCCGCGCTGTTTGGAGAGGAGTGCGCTTGCCTATCGGTGTAGGTATCGGTGCAACGCCTACACTGGCAAAAGCGGCCAATCATGCTGCGAAGAAGATAGCCGGCTATCGGGGAGTAGCGGTCATAGATAACGAGGGCACTCGTAAATCGATACTTGCAAAAATGGCGGTCACAGATGTCTGGGGGATTGGTCGTAGAATCGGTGTTAGGCTAAACGATCTGGGAATTATGAACGCTCTGCAGTTGGCAAACGCTAAGCCCGGCATTATTCGCAAACAGTTCTCTGTCTTAGTAGAAAGTACTGTGTATGAGCTTAATGGCGTAGTAAAACTCAATTGGGATGAAGTGCGCGCGCCCAAGAAAGAGATTTACAGCACCCGCAGTTTTGGCCAGCGGATCATGGATCCACAACAGCTTAAATTTGCACTGGCAACCCATGCTGAAATAGCGGCAGCTAAATTAAGAAAACAAGACAGCACTGCCAAGGCGATGACCATATTTGCTGCCAGTTCCCCCCATGATGTCGACGATTATTATAAGAGGTCGGTGTTTCATAAGTTTGAAGTCCCGACCAGTGACAGCCGTTTGTTTGTCGCCGCCTGCAGCGAGGCATTGAGCAGTATTTATCGTAAGGGGGTGAGATTTTATCGCTGCGGTGTCGGCTTGCTGGATATAGCTGACAATAAGAGTGTGCAGTTTGATTTGTTCAATCCCTCAAGGGACGATCCAAAATTGATGCAGTGCTTAGATTTGATTAACAGCAAATATGGTCGCGGCACTTTACATCTGGCAGGGCAGGGGATCGAGCAAAAATTTGCCATGCGCAGAGAGTATTTATCGCCGCAATACACCACTCGATGGAGTGATATACCTCGGATTAAGTGTGTGTGACCAGGTGAAATAATTGTTATGAACAATGATCTAAATCCTATGTCTAAGGGATAGCCGATGATAATGCTGAATAGATATTTAAACAGTGAGTAAGCTAAAGGGCAGCTACACTTAGCGCATTACTGGAAAAATTTTTAGGGAATTAGAGTATTGTTCATTGAGTTTGTAAATGGCATTGTGGAATGTGCTCACAAGGCTAAAATTACCAGGGATAACAACAAAAATAACGACAAAAGTACGTAGGCTAAGATAGGGTATGGAGTAGTGACTATACCTGCCTACCTATTCTGCTAGCAGCTACATAGTTATTCCCCTTTCTGTGTAGCTGTTACTTTCTCATCAGCGCACTCAGCGCCTCTCATTTACAGTTTCTTCTGTAAGTCCTTAATTCACAAAAGCGATCACTGTAGGCTTTAGCAGTAGTGGCAGATAATAGTGGCATAGATTAGAAGGGTAAAAAATTTAATTGATCAAAAAACACACAAATTATTTGACCGCAATTAGTGTCTTCTATATAGTGCCCGCAGCTAGAAAGAAAGTCTCTTGTTTGAAGTCTCCATTACGTAATTTCTCGTCCTGTAGTTTCCAAGTGTTACCAAATTTCAGTCAGATACATCTAAAAATGCCTTTATAGGCGCACTTATATATTTTAAAAAATACAGGATAATATTATGTCTAATACAACTACTGGTACGGTCAAATGGTTCAACGAATCTAAAGGTTTTGGTTTCATCGAGCAAGAGTCTGGTCCAGACGTTTTCGCTCATTTCTCAGCAATTGCTGGTGACGGATTCAAAACGCTAGCTGAAGGCCAGCGTGTTGAGTTTGTTCTAGGTCAAGGCCAGAAAGGCCCACAAGCTGAGAACATTGTAGCTATCTAATAGATTGCTATAGCCCGGACAAGATTCAGGGCAAAAAAAGCGACTAGTCTGTACTGGTCGTAAATTAAAGGGCTACTCTTACGAGTAAGCCCTTTTTTAGTTTTAGGTTAGCAAACCGGTTAAGGATTATTGCTGCTTAAGTAGTAGTAATAAATTAAGAAAGTTTGATTGTATTAATATGCAATTTCAGTTGCTGACTTAAAAGGTTATCTGTACGTATCAGGTTGAACAGACAAACGGACAATTGTTATCAGGGGCTAAAAGCTTTTTCTAAAGCCCAATATTGTGAAAAGTGCATTGATCAAAAGAAGCATTGTTTCATAAGGAAGATTAACTTTCGAATGCTTCCAAGCTATGCTCTAGCCCTTCTTCAATATGCTGGCATAAGATTTTTTCTGCTGTGTTTACATCTCGGTTTAATACTGCTTCAAACAAACCCTTGTGCTCACCAGCCGCGCTATCACCGCGAAACGTCAATATTTGCATTTGGTATCGAAGATATTTTTTATAGACAATGCCGTGGATATTCAAAAGATTTTTAGATCCACAGGCTTTAATCAGGGATTGATGGAATTCCCAGTCGTACTGTTTCCAGAGCTCCTTATTGGATATGTCACCTGTCTGCATTTGTTGTTCCATCCGGTTCAACTTGTGGTGTGCCGAGGCAACTTCTCCTTCCCAGTCTGTGTCGCCATTTTCTATGGATAACCTAAGGGCATTACATTCCAGCAAAATACGTAAATCTGTTATTTCACGTAAATCTTCCGCTGAAACTGGGGCTACAAAAAAACCTCTCTGTTCTTCTGCAATGACAAAACCTTCACTAGCCAATCTATTCAGTGTCTCCCGCAAGGTCGAAACGCTGGCACTATAGCTTTCTTTCATGACGCCTAGCTTAAGCTTTGTGTCAGGTAAAAGCCGGCCGAAAATAATATCGTCGAGAATCGACTCATAAGTACTGAGCCCTACGGTAGGTGCTTGATTTGATTTTTTCATGGAAACCGAGATTACAGGATTAAATCAAAACTGTCAGCTAAATTACGTAATCATTCGCTTTTTAAAAAAATAATGGACATTAATAAAAATATCAGATACTTTTAAAAAAATCAGTTGAACTTGAAAATATGAACGATTGAATCAAGTATTGATTTGCCTGTATGGCAAACAACATAAGGATGAGTATTAGTGGAAAAGCGTATTCTAGTTTTGAACGGCCCAAATTTAAATTTGTTAGGCGAGAGAGAAAAAGACATCTATGGCAGCGTAACTCTCGAAGATGTCGGTAAGCGCTGCATTAATCTGGGTACAAAACTAGGTTTAGAAGTTAGATTTGAGCAATCTAACTACGAAGGCAAACTAGTCGAGCATATCCATGACGCCAGAAAATGGGCACATGGCATCATAATTAATCCTGCTGCATACACACATACATCTGTAGCAATATTGGATGCTTTGAATGCATTCATAGGGCTGGTTTATGAACTGCACATTTCAAATGTCCATAAGAGAGAAGAGTTTCGACACAAGTCATATGTATCACTGCGGGCTGACGGTGTGATGGCTGGTTTTGGTGTCGATGGCTATGAATTTGCTGTGCAGCGTATGGCTAGTGTTCTGTTTGGATCAGAAGTAAATGAGTAAAAAATTAGAACTTTGTCTGGCGGGAGCCGGGCTAATTGGCAGGCGTCACGTGGAAGTTATGCATCGTGCGATTAGCGACGTTAAATTAGGCTCAATCGTTGATCCTTCACCAGAGGGCCGCAGCTATGCAGCAAGTATCGGCGTTGATTGGTATTACTCGCTAAATGACATGTTCAAGGCTAGCAGTCCACATGGGGTAATTATCGCCACACCAAACCAGGTACATGTTGAAAATGGATTGGAATGCGTAGCTGCTGGCTGTCCTATGCTCATAGAGAAACCTATTGCCACCGACTGTACTGAAGCAAGACAACTCGTTGATGCGGCCAATGCATCTAATGTACCTATATTAGTTGGCCATCACAGACGCCATAACCATCTCATTCAGCAAGCGCGTGATATTATCAAGGATGGCAAGATTGGCAAAGTAACTACAGTTCATGCAAATTGCTGGCTTTATAAGCCTGAGGAGTACTTCGCTCCAAAGTGGCGGCGTGAAGCGGGGGCTGGGCCCATACTGGTTAATACCATTCATGATGTTGATTTATTGCGATATCTTTGCGGCGATGTGCAAAGTGTTCAGGCAATGTCCTCAAACAGTGTACGAAAGTTTGATACAGAAGATACAGCCGTTGTGCTTATTAAGTTTGAATCTGGAGCACTTGGGACGCTGAGCATCTCAGATACTGTGCAATCTCCATGGAGCTGGGAAATGACTTCAGGAGAAAATCCGGACTTTAGTGCAACGACGCAAAGCTGTTACATGATTGGTGGAACTAAAGCTTCCCTATCCGTTCCGGATTTGAGCTTGTGGAAACACGAAGGAGAAGGGCACTGGAAGCAGCCAATAAGCGCCACCTCGTTTGGAAAAAGCAATATTGATCCACTGGTAAGCCAGATCCGACACTTTATTGAAGTCATCAAAGGAAATCAAAAACCATTGGTTTCGGGAGAGGAGGGACTAAAATCTTTAAGGGTAGTTGAAGCGATTAAGCATTCAGCAACTACAGGCGAAACAGTCTTCCTGGATAATTAACTGTATGAGCAGTGGTGTCGTGGGAAGCATTACCATTACATCAATTAACTGCTGGTATTTGGGTAATATAGAAAAATAAAAATAACAGATCTTTTATAAATCTAGTTATTTAACCTGCACGTGTGCCAATTGTTTTGTCACACGATTAATTGGTCTTTTAACGGAGAAACCTCAATGACCACAATATTTACACGTAGAATGTTTTGTACAGCAATTGCCTCGGCTGTTTTGTTGGGTACGATGGCAACAGCATCTTTTGCCGCAGATAAAATTAAATTGCGTCTGTCAGCCTCGAGTTCACAAACCGATCAACGCGCCGTAGCTATGCTGGAAAAATTCGGCCCGGCTGTTTCCGAATTCGCAACTTTTGAGCCGCATTGGAACTCTTCACTGTTTAAGCAGGGGACTGAACTGGAAGCTATTGCCCGCGGCAATTTGGATATGTCGATAACATCGGCACAAATGCTGGCTGTTTTTATTCCGGAGTTTTCCATATTCACTGCCGGGTATGTACACCGCGACGCTGAGCATCAGGTAGCAGTTTTTAATGCACCATTAATGGATACATACAAGAAAAAAGCAGAGGAAACACTAAGTGTTAAGCTTCTGTCAGTTATGTACCTGGGGCGTCGTCAAGTGAACTTACGCACTGATCAAAAGATCGAGACACCAGAAGATCTAGCAGGTATTAATCTGCGGATGCCAGGTACAGACGCGTGGTTGTTCTTAGGTAAGGCACTTGGAGCCAGTCCGACGCCAATGGCCTTCTCTGAAGTTTATACCGGCTTACAAACAGGTGCTATTGACGGGCAAGATAACCCATTGCCAACGATGGTAGACAAAAAATTCTATGAAGTCACAAAGCAAGTGGTTCTTACCTCTCATCTTGTCGATCTGAATTATATTGCCATCTCGTTAGAGGCCTGGAATAAAATGTCTGCAGAGCAGCAAAATGCGGTGCAGAAAGCTGCTGATGAAGCTGCTGAATTTGGTCGCAAGAATCAACTCGCTCAAGAGAGCTCCCTGGTTGATTTCATTAAAGGAAAAGGCTTGAAAGTGTATGAGCCGAATTTAGATGCATTTCGAAACCGTGTACAAGACATGTATCTGAAATCTGATTACGCTAAAACTTGGCCTAAAGGTATGCTTGATAAGATCAATGCACTTTAATTGAATTAAGAGCTTATAAATGAAGCGGATTCATAACTGGCTCCTCAAAGGAGCCGAAGGCGTGACGGCGGCAATGCTCGCCGTCATGTTCTTCACATTCATTCTTCAAATTGTTTCCAGATACATTCTTGCCGAACCTTTCAGTTGGACGCTTGAACTGTGTTTAACTTTATGGATTTGGATTGTCTTCTGGGGAAATGCCTTTGTCGTCCGCCACGGTGAGCACGTGGCTTTCGATGTTATTTATTACATGGTGCGCCCGCGTACACGCAAAGTTTTTGCTCTAATCGGTGCTCTTAGCATTGTCATAGGACTGGGTTATTCACTGTATCCGACCTGGGATTACATCGATTTTTTAAAAATAAAAAAGAGTGCCACCCTGAAAATACCCATGCGAACTGTGTTTAGTATTTATGCCGTCTTCATTGTTGCGGCTGTGATTGCTTATTCATATAGGATTTATGTAATTCTTCGCCATGGTGTTCCAGGAGAGCGCAAAGAAAATGATCGGAGCACGCCATCATGACCTTGCCATTTCTTTTAAGTTTACTGACTCTGCTATTTTTGGCAGGGATAGGTACTCCCATTGCATATTCCATTATTTTGTCAGCAATCCTTTATCTGGCTGCTTCGGGCCAGGATATCGCTTTGGCAGGCGAGCAAATACTATCAGGGTTATATGACAGCTTTATTTTACTTGCTGTCCCACTGTTTATAGTGGCGGCTAATATAATGAATGCGGGTACTATCTCCGACCGACTGTTAAATTTCTGTATTGCTTGCGTAGGCCGTTTCCGTGGGGGCATGGGTCACGTAAACGTCATAGCTTCTCTGATTTTTTCAGGCATGTCTGGCTCTGCTGTCGCTGATGCAGCTGGAATTGGCAAGATAATCATAGAAATGATGACCAAAGGTGGACGTTATCCTGCGGGGTATGCAGCAGCGCTTACCGCTGCTTCTGCAACTATTGGCCCTATAATTCCACCTTCTATACCTATGGTGCTCTACGCATTGGTATCAGATCAATCTATAGGCTACATGTTTTTGGGTGGCATAGTTCCAGGTTTATTGATGGGTGTCGTTTTGATGGCGATGAACTCTTACATCTCCACAAAGCGAAATATTGCACTGGAAGATCCAGTACCCATGCAAGCCCTGCCAGGCCTAACATTCAAAGCTTTCCCGGCACTGCTAATGCCCGCTATTTTACTTTATGGAATTTATGGTGGCCTCACTACACCTACGGAAGCAGCTGCGGTTGCGGCTTTCTATGCGCTATTTCTTGCCGCCTTTTTCTATCGCGCTCTGAAACTGACCACCTTGTATGACATCTTTGTAAGCTCAGCACGCACCTCGGCCTCGGTTGGTCTTGTGATAGGTGGAGCCCTGATTTTGAACTACGTGGTTGCTTCGGAGAATATACCTAATCAATTAGCCAGCGCTCTAGTGGACATTGATGTATCACCCTTAGTGTTTCTGTTAGGGGTTAACGTTCTGTTGCTGCTACTAGGTGCTCTCTTGGATGCGACAACCATTATACTGGTGATTCTGCCGTTATTTATTCCGGCGTGCAGGGAGCTTGGTATTGACTTGGTTCACTTTGGGGTTATTTCCGTAGTTAATTGCATGATCGGGTTAATTACACCTCCCTATGGGATGCTGCTGTTTGTAATAAATGCGGTCACGGATATTCCGCTGGGTGAAATTATTCGTGAGACATGGATTTTTATCTTAGTGTTGATCATCGCTCTAATCACCATGATTTTAGTACCTGATATCATTTTATGGCTTCCCCGCACTTTTGGATATCTAGGCTAGATGGTGATGACGAATGCCTCACAACATTTCCGTGCTGGCAGTTCTGAGATAAGAGCTGCTTTGGTTGGAAGCGGCATCGGGCTATCGAGAACACCCGGCATGCATCAAACAGTCGGGCATGTTCTTGGTTTGAATTATTCATATGAAATAATGGATGTGGATACTGCGCAGTATTGCAATTTTTCGCTGATGCAGCTAATCGAACGGTGTGAATCATTAGGCTATGCCGGTTTGAATATCACCTATCCGTTCAAACAAGAGGTATTGCCCTTACTCGATGAACTCTCTGATAATGCAAAGATGCTAGCAGCAGTCAATACCGTGGTTTTCAAGCAGGGAAGACGTTTTGGCTATAACACGGATTACAGCGGGTTTGTTAAGGCCTTCGAGCAGCAGATGTCCGACGTAGTTATTGATCGCGTGCTGTTATTGGGTGCTGGAGGGGCAGGTTCCGCCGCTGCATTTGCAGTGGCTGGATCTTCGCCGAAATCCGTTTTCATCTATGACCGCAACCCGGAAAAGGCCGCACAGTTGGCTGTCAAACTCGATATTTATTATCCAAATTTAAATGTTGAGTTCTATGACTGTCTAACTGAAGCGATTGCAGCAAAGCCAAATGGGATCATCAACGCATCTCCGATGGGCATGCAAGCTTATCCAGGTAGTGCTTTTCCTCAAGGGGAATGGCGACAATCACTATGGGCTGCCGATTTGGTGTATTTACCGCTACAGACGCAGTTCCTCTCAGATGCTGAAACTGCAGGTTGCAAAACAATGTCCGGTGCGCATTTAGCTATTCATCAGGCTGTCGATTCATTTGCCTTAATTACCGGCCAATTAGCCGATGCTAAACATTTTTCAAAAGCCTTTGCAGCGTTCAATAAGGATTAATTTTTACTATTAAGGAATCATTGACAATGATTATTACAGAGGACGAAAAAAACGTCCGAACTTGGTGGCGGACCTCCATCATTGATATGGCACCCGGACATATTTCGTTTCGTGGTAATCCAATTCAGGAATTGATCGGTAATGTCACCTTTCCGCAAATGATTTGGCTGATGGTTTGCGGTGAATTGCCCAGTGATGCACAAGCTAGGTTGTTTGAATCTGCACTGGTCGCTGGTGTTGACCATGGACCACAAGCACCCTCAATTGCTGCCGCTCGTATGGCTTCGACATGCGGGCTAGGTCTTAATAATGCCATGGCAACTGCCGTTAATATGTTAGGTGATGTTCACGGTGGTGCCGGTGAGCAATGTGCAGTTTTGTACTATAAAATAGCAGAACTTATTGAGCAGGAAATACCTTTTGATGAGGCAGTGCGTCAAGGGTTGGATGAATGGCGCGCGGAATATGGAAAAATAGTTTCAGGCTTTGGCCACCGCTTCCATAAGCCGGTCGATCCCCGTGCTCCACGATTAATGGAACTTGTCCGGCTAGCTGCCAACGAAGGTACTGTGCAAGGGGGTTTTGCAGACATTGGTGAGGCGGTACAAGCGGAGCTGGGGAGGCAGCGGGGGAACAGACCTATCGCTATGAACATTGATGGTGCAACAGCGGTGATTTTCTGTGAACTTGGCTTTCCGGCACCTTTATCACGTGGGTTATTTTGCCTGTCCCGCTCTGTTGGCATACTTGCACACGCCTGGGAGCAGATGCAGCAAGGAGGCCGAAATAAAGGTCCAATGCCTCCCAAATATTTACCTTTATATCAGCCGAAGTAATTCACTCAAAAGCTTCTATTATCAAAGACCCAAAAAACCTTAGATTTCCTATCTGAGGTTTTTTTTGCTCCAAATTTCGCATCAATAATTAACCTAAATTAATAATAAAAACTGTTGATTAATAAAATGTATGACATTATTGTATGTAAATGATATTTTATAAAATATACAATTTTAATTTTGGAGTTAATAATGCAGACATCCTCTCTACAGAGTTCAAGTGATAAGCCTGAGTTCGCATTGTCGCATTTGACTCTTATTGGATGCTCTGCTCCAGAGTTGGTCTATATCGCAGCGCGATGTGGTTACGATGCAATTAGTCCACGCTTTATTCCTATGCATGTGGACGGTGAATTCCCTTGTTACCCTGAAGACAGCGATATAGTTCATGCGACTAAGACAGCACTTGAGGCCACGGGGATTAAGGTTAATGAGCTGGAATTGATTAAAATTCACGATGGTTTAGTTGCCAGTGAGGTTGAACAGGCTATTGCACTAGGTGGTGAGCTGGGTGCAAAGCATATGATTACAAGTGCCTGGACTTCTGAGAATAAGGGAGTGAATTTTATAGTCGATCGCTATGCAGAGCTATGTGAATTGGCGGCTCAGTACAATATGACTGTAGATCTCGAGTTTCCAACATTTTCAAGCTTGAAAACGCTTAGTCAGGCAGCGGAAGTCGTCCGCGCGGCTAACCAGAGTAATGGCGGAATCCTTATAGATACAATTTATACCTATTTCTCTCAACTTGACCTGAGCGAACTGTATAACTTACCGCAAGAGTGGTTCCGCTTCGTACATATTGCGGATGTCCCCCACCAGCTTCCAACAACCCGTAAAGGTCAGATTGAGATCGCCCGGGCAGGCAGACTTTATCCTGGAGAAGGGGCTATTAATTTTAAAGAAATCATGCGTTACCTGCCGCCAGTTACTTACTCAATAGAGCTGCCCAATCACAAGCGAGTTGCAGAACTTGGCTATGAAGAACACGCTCGGCGCGCCCTTAAAGCAGCCAGAAAATCTCTCATAGATCAGTAATTAGCTAAAGTTAATATTTAGCCCCAAAGTAAATACGCCTAATTTAAACCTGAACTGAAGGATCCATACCAAAATGGCACGTGATATTACTCAAGACGAAAGAGAACTAGTCAATGAACTCATAAGACGCGCCCGTGTGGCAATGTCAGAAGTGGAACATTATTCTC
>MAAC01018599.1_pt1 | contig 16409 bp, 17 predicted proteins | sample 1115981 | NCBI WGS metagenome assembly MAAC01 (sample SAMN04961126, study PRJNA320927) | seawater metagenome | isolation source: sample BD02T64 sea water enriched with oil for 64 days | place: USA:Gulf of Mexico | collected 2013-07-27 | reverse complement strand
CCACAAACAGCTATTCTTATCCACTCCTCTGAAAATAAGAACATGGCCATCCGGTTCTTGGCGTATTTAAAAACGCCACGTGCCATTCATCGGTTAAAATCCAATGGGTACCTTACCCCAAATTCCTAGTTTATTTATTCCCTTAAAGCCGGATTTATTAATACATTTGAATATCCCATTTCGGATACATATGGACGTAACGCCACTTTTATTAACGTTTAAATTAGCCGCCATTACCACCTTGGTTTTGGTTCTGATTTCTATTCCATTGGCGTATCAATTGGCATATTCCAAAAACAAATTCAAACCCTTTTTTGAGGCCTTAATCACCCTTCCCATGGTTTTGCCACCAACCGTATTAGGGTTTTATCTATTGGTTCTTTTCAGTCCAAATAATTTTTTTGGGGCGTGGCTTCATAAGTCACTCGGTCTACAGTTGGTATTTTCATTTCCTGGATTAGTCATCGCTTCAATCATTTATAGTTTGCCATTTATGGTGCAACCCATCCAATCCGGGATGCAATTAGTACCTAAACATTTACTGGAGGCGACCCAAGTATTGGGCAAATCGAAATGGGAAACCTTACGTTTTGTGATTCTACCCAATATTAAACCCTCTTTGCTGACCGGTATGGTACTGGCATTTGCCCATACCGTAGGTGAGTTTGGAGTCGTGTTAATGATTGGTGGAAATATTCCGGGAGTGACCAAAGTGGCTTCAATCGCCATTTATGATGACGTAGAAAGTATGAATTATGCAGCTGCCAATTCCTATTCCTTAGTTCTTATCGGTATTTCGTTAACCATCCTAATGGGCGTTTATTTTTACAATGCATCCTTCAAAAAACAGCGTAGTTTATGATGGTCGTGGACGTTACCTATTCATTGGGTACAAAAAATAGGAAACAGGAATTTCATTTTTTGTGTGATATTCCGGTCGGACAATTCGTTACCATATTCGGGAAGTCGGGCGTAGGGAAAACGACCTTTTTACGAATTCTTGCGGGATTGGAAAAACCGTCTTCTGGAAGTATCCATTTTCAATCGGACCTTTGGTTTCATGCCGAAAAAGGGATCGATTTAAAAGCGCATAAGCGAAATATAAAAATGGTATTTCAGCAAAATACCTTATTTCCGAATATGACCGTACGTCAAAACTTGGAGTTTGCTAAATCCGATCGAACCGATTTCAACTATAAAAATGAAATTGTATCCGGTCTTGATATAGAAGCATTCATGGATTTTTATCCCCACCAGTTAAGTGGGGGACAAGCTCAGCGAGTGGCTATTGGACAGATGCTTATTGGTAAACCTAACTGCGTTCTATTAGACGAACCTTTAACTTCATTGGATCAATCTATTCGAATCCAAATCCAAGAATTTTTGAAAGCTACCCAACGGAAATATAAAATGACCGTGATCTTGGTGAGTCATGATGTAGAAGAAACAATCAAATTGTCGGATCAGGTTTTGATACTCGAAAATGGTGCGTTCAAAGCCCAAGGCTCTCCTTTCGAAATATTTGGAAATGTGGGCGGTTCCAAATCATCGGTAGTCGGTAAAGTAGTGAGGGTGACCGAGAACTCATCTAAATTTATCACTGTTTTTCTTTTAGTGGGCCACCAAATTATTGAACAAGAACATCCAATTTCTGATTTGGATCAATATAAACTCGGGAGTTCAATAACCTTGCCCTTGGCTTAGTTCTGAGTGTAATTGCCTTATGGCTTCTTGTATATTCGGATATCGAAAAGTAAAGCCCGCTTTCACTAATAATTTGGGGGATACATACCGACTTTTTAAAATCAATTCGGGTTCCGTACGAAGGAAAAAACTACCTATTTCCAACAAGAATTTTGGAGTAGGCAGTCCAATGCTTCTTCCGTTAACCATTCTTAATTCTTGCATCACCAATTCATTGGTACTCGTTTCGGGTGCCGTCACATTAATGGACCCGGTAATTGCTTCGTTTCCAATAATAAAATCTATTACAGCCAGGAGGTCTTGGATATGTATCCATGCAAATTTTTGTTTCCCAGTTCCATGTTTACCTCCTAATCCAAGTTTAACCAGTTGGTTTAATACCGAATATACCCCTCCAGAATTTCCTATGACTAAAGAAATACGGGGAGTTAATTTCCGGGTAAGTGGAGTGGCACAATCGTAAAATGAGTGCTCCCATTTTGAGGCTACCATCATGGGTTTGTTCATCGAGTGTTTGTAAATGGTGGCCGTACTGGCATTAATCCATAATTGGGGTGGTTGATCTAACGTGTTTATAGCCGCTCCCAATACTCGTGTGGCATTAACCCTCGAAGATAAAATGCGTCTTTTATTGGTTTCGGTATACCGACAATCTACGGATTTACCCATGAGGTTTATTAAGGTTTCCGCACCCTCAAGTGCGGAAACCCAATGAGACTTTGTTTGACCATCCCAGTTCAAATACTGCATGTGGTTTTCTTCTTTCGTTTGGCCTAGGTAACGAAATTCTTAGCCTGCTTCTGACCAATAAATCCCATAGCTCCTGTGATGATTATTTTCCCGTTCATTACTCGGCTGTTACAGGAGGTAAATTTTCTATGTTGGGCTCAGTATAAGCGATCGTTTTTGATTTTTTACGACCTCTAAAAAACATGAATAAGTTTAAGAATAAAACAACTCCCAAATAAATGGAGAAGCCTCCAATTTTACTGGCTAAGGTTTCAATCAATACCTGGGTGGTATTAAAATCGTGGTATTTGCTTATTTCTAATATAAGTAAGGCAAAGCCTACGTTCATTAGATAAAATCCGATTTCAAATAAACGGTTGGTGGCCATCGCAATTTCTTCCCTTCCGTGAAAGATGTCTCGCATAAATACTTTGGCGTTTTTAAACAGGTTTCTAGCGACTAGAACGGTTAGTGTTAATGCAATCGGTAAATAGATTACATAGGCTGTTACAATTAATGAATTGTCCATGATACTTAGTTTTTATGTTGATTATTTAATGAATGTTTTCGGATAAGGAATAGGGTGAGAATATTGAAATAATGCAACCCCGCTAGGATACTCACAATGTATCCCGTTTGACTGGCTACCTCCGAGATTAACTCACCCATGCTGGTGATATGCCTCCATTGGGTGAGCGCAAACACGGCATAGCCTAAATTCACGAGATAATAACCAATCAATAACATGTTGTTAATCGCTATGGCTGTAGACTCATCGGCAATGGCTTGCTTCACAAATATTAAACCGTGTGTATGACAGCGTTTACCTACATAAAGGGTGATGAATCCTATAATAGGGAGGTAACTGAGGTATCCTATAATGTGGTATTTCATTTTCTTTAGTTTTTGTACTTTCAGTAAAAATTGAAAGTTTGATTCAAAAAAAATAATTTATTTAAACAGTTTCATAAACGTACGTAAAAACCATCCTTGATTGGAAGTACTAATTTTTGTTAATGAAGTATCCGCCAATTCGGCTAACGATTTAATGCTTTCAATTTGTTGGGTAAAAAGGACCACTTCTTCTGTATTGGAATCAGTTGTTTCTACATTTTGTATTTCAGTCAGGACTTGAATAATAGGATCCAATTCTTGCCGTTGTCTAATCTTGATCACCCGTTGTGCTACTTTCCAAATATCCTTTTCTCCGGTGAAAAATTCCTTCCGTTCCCCTAATTTGTGTTCCTTGTAAACCAACCCCCAATCAATCAAAACACGAATATTCATATTGGCGTTTCCCCGGGATATCTGCAAAGTCTCCATTACCTCCTCGGCACTTAAGGGTTCATTACTCGTTAAAAAAAGCGCGTGAATCTGAGCCATGGTACGGTTTATTCCCCATTTGGAACCTAAACTTCCCCATTGATTGATAAACTTAGTTTTTGCCTCTTCTAATTGCATAGTACAAATGTAATAAACTTTTTGAACTTTCAAATAATATTGAAAGTTTATTTTGTTATGGACCATTTTGAAATTCGGAGGTCTGTAATTTGTGTTACCTTTCACTGAATTAGTGTACGAAACCAAAAGCAAAGCAAGGCTATCTTTGTTTTAGAAATTAATACAAATGCAACATCCAATAATAAAATTTGAGTCGGTTAGTGATTTACATAAAATGCTACATCTCGAAAAACCCAAACATCCTTTAATTAGTGTGATTGACGCTTCTAAATTGGAAATGCCCCCGAATATGAAAGGGCAACGATTTAGTTCAAATCTCTATAGCATTTCCATGAAAGATGGCCATTGCGGTATGCAATACGGTCGTGGTCATTATGATTTTGAGGAAGGCGTATTGGTTTTTATGAGCCCGAACCAAGTCATCGCCATGACCGAGGATCCAACGCCCAGTCTAACGGGTTGGATGTTGGTTTTTCATCCAGATTTCATTCGTAAATATGCCTTAGGTTCCGAAATTGATGACTACTCTTTCTTTTCGTATGAAGCCAATGAAGCGTTGCATTTGTCGGAAGATGAACGGGTGGTTTTAAGTGATTGTATTCGAAATATTCAAGAAGAATATAACCAACGTATTGACGATTACAGCCAAAAAGTAATGGTGTCCAATATTGAGCTTCTGTTGAGTTATTGTACCCGATTTTATAATCGTCAATTCAATACCCGTTCTCATCAAAACTCGCAAATAGTCACGCAGGTAGAAACGTATTTAAAGCAGTATTTTGATTCAGGGCAGTTAAGCGAATATGGCGTGCCATCGGTACACTATTTTGCAGAGAAAGTCCATTTATCTGCCAATTACCTGAGTGATGTTTTAAAGAAAGAAACTGGTAGAAGCGCGAAAGATCATATCAATGATTTCTTGATCAAAAAAGCGAAAATGATGTTGGTAAATTCAGGCGATTCGGTAAGTGAAATTGCCTACGCTTTAGGTTTTAACTATCCGCATTATTTCAGTCGCTTGTTTAAAACCAAAACAGGTGTATCCCCCAATAAATACCGAGAATCGAATTAGCATCCAAAAAAATAAGCCAGATGAAAGTAATAGTAACCGGAGCATCCGGAATGGTAGGGAAAGGAGTATTGTTGGAATGTTTAGATCATACCGATATTACCGAAGTATTATCTATTGGTCGTAATAGCCTAGGGATAACACATCCTAAATTAAAAGAATTACAGCATGCTGATTTTTCGGAATTCGATTCTGTAGCCGAATACCTAAAAGGATATGATGCTTGTTACCATTGTATGGGAGTGAGTTCAGCCAATATGAAGGAGGAAATGTATACCAAAATGACCCATCAATTTTCAATGGCTTTGATGCGTGTTTTATATAAAAATAATCCGCAAATGACCGTCACTTATGTTTCTGGACAAGGAACGGATTCTTCCGAAAATGGAAAATCCATGTGGGCTCGTGTAAAGGGGAAAACGGAAAATGATATTATCAACCTTGGGTTTAAACAAGCATTCGCCTTTCGACCTGGAGGAATTATTCCTAAAAGAGGGGTGGAGCCTAGTAGTAAATTATACCGTGTTTTGGTTAATAATTTAACGTGGTTACTCAAAGCTATGAAAGCCATGATGCCTAACTCCATTGTAGATACCACTCAAATTGGATTGGCAATGATTCATATTACCCAAAATGGGTACGCGCAATCCATCATTAACCCCAAAGACATTTTAGAATTAGCGAAATAATAAATAGAACTTAAACCAAGTTATTATGAATATTGATACATCAAAACCGGTTTTACTTACCGGGGCTACGGGATATTTGGCCGGAAGAATTGCAGAACGCTTATTGAAAGATGGATTAACCATTCATGCACCAATTCGTAATCCAGAAAATCCAGAGAAAACAAAATATTTGGATGCCTTGGTGAGGAAATCCACAGGAACCATTAAATATTTTAAAGCCGATTTATTAGCTCTTGGTTCTTACGATGAAGCCATGAAAGGATGTGAATTAGTTATTCATACCGCTTCACCATTTATTATTCAAACCAAAAACCCCCAAAAGGATTTGGTCGATCCTGCTTTAAAAGGAACCCAGAATGTATTGGAAAGTGTTAATCGTACGGATTCCGTTAAAAGAGTCGTACTTACCAGTAGTTGCGCTTCCATTTATGGTGATAGTAAAGATTTGCTGGATTATCCCAATAATACATTGACCGAAGATCAATGGAACACCACTTCATCTATAAAAAACAACCCATATAGCTACTCCAAAGTATTAGCCGAAAAGAAAGCCTGGGATATCAATAAAGTACAAAGCAGATGGGACCTGGTAGTGATTAATCCATCTTTCATTTTAGGCCCGGGAATCAATCCATTTGGTACCTCCGAGAGTTTCAGTATTGTGAAACAAATGGGGGATGGTACCATGAAAATGGGAGCCGCTAATATTGCTATTGGATGCGTTGATGTACGGGATGTAGCCGAAGCACATTACCAAGCAGGCTTTAAGCCAGCTGCAAACGGACGGAATATTGTTTCGGCCGAGAATCAATCGTTTTTGGCTTTGGCGCAAATGCTTCAAGCCAAGTACGGGAGCTACCCATTACCGCAAAAAAACTTACCCAAATGGTTGGTTTGGCTAATGGGACCCTTGGGTGGAATTCCTCGAAATTTTATTAGGAATAACGTAAATTATCCATGGAAAGCAGATAACTCGAAGGGAGTAAAAGAATTGGGCTTGAAATACATCCCGATTCAACAAACAATGAACGAGTTCTTTGGCCAATTGGTAGACCATAATGTCTTTAAGAAGTAAAATTGAAATTAGTAGAATAAAAAAGGGGCCGGATGTATCTGGCCCTTTTTGTTGCAAGGCAATCCATATGGATATTATCTTCCATGGATTTAATAGTACCTTAGACCAATAACAACGGTACCATGCCTTATAATCCAGATAAACATCATAGACGATCCATCCGACTCAAAGGGCATGATTATTCACAAGAGGGCATCTATTTTCTGACCCTATGTGTCAAAAATAGAACCCACCTTTTTGGAACCATTTCTAATGGGAAAATGAATTTGAATCCATTTGGAGAAATAGCGAAAGAGGAATGGATAAAAAGCATGGAGATCCGAGGAAATATCACATTAGGAGAATTTAGGATCATGCCAAATCATATGCACGGAATTATTCAGATCAATTATTCGAAAGGAGAAAATAACCATACCGGGAAATTCCGATCCCCCTCTCAAACCATAGGGGCTATAATTAGAGGATATAAAGGGGTTACCACCAAACGAATTAAAATTTTAATTCGAAAATTACGAACGGGCGAATCGCAATTCGCCCCATTCGAATCTCCAATCCCTCCGGGCGAATCACAATTCCGATCGGGCGAATTGCAAATTGGTCGGGGTGAATTGCAATTCACCCCGACCAATTTGATTAAATCTATCGATCTATCCAAATCTATTTGGCAACGCGACTATTACGATATAATAATTAGAGATAGAAGGGCCTACGATACTATTTCCAATTACATTATTAATAACCCTGAAAATTGGACCGAAGACAATTTCCATAAAACCTAAATTCAACTATCTAGGATTTATTTCCTGAAAATATCGAATGAACAAGGTGAAAACGTGATAAAACGACTCGTTATAGAATAACCCAAGTAGGGAGTGGGAAAAACCCGCTAAAAAGCTATTTTTGCAGCCGTAAAAATACACGTTTAGTCATGGAAATTTCAAGTAAGTACGCTCCTGTAGAGGTAGAGAAAAAATGGTATCAAACATGGATGGATAAGGGTTATTTTAACTCCAAGCCAGATGATAGAGAACCATTTACCATAGTTATCCCTCCTCCAAACGTGACCGGTGTCTTGCACATGGGACACATGCTAAACAATACTATTCAAGATGTTTTAATTCGTAAAGCACGAATGAATGGTAAAAATGCCTGTTGGGTACCTGGTACCGATCACGCTTCTATTGCTACCGAAGCCAAAGTAGTGGCTAAGTTGAAAGAGGAAGGAATCAATAAAGCGGATTTAACTCGGGAGGAGTTTTTAAAGCATGCGTGGGACTGGACCGATAAACATGGCGGAATTATTTTAGAGCAATTAAAGAAATTAGGTGCTTCTTGCGATTGGGATCGTACGGCATTTACGATGGATGAAATTCGTTCGGAATCTGTAAATCAAGTGTTTGTTGATTTATTCAATAAAGGACTGATATACCGTGGGTACCGAATGGTAAACTGGGATCCAGATGCATTAACTACGGTGAGTGACGAAGAAGTAATTCACAAAGAAATAAACGGTAAACTGTACTATATGAAGTACATGATTGAAGATTCTGACGAATTTTTAACCGTGGCGACTACCCGTCCAGAAACCATTTTTGGGGATACGGCTGTTTGTGTTAATCCAAACGATGAGCGTTATGCACATCTCCATGGAAAGAAGATTATTGTACCTATTGTAGGTAGAGTAGTGCCCATTATTACGGATGAATATGTAGATGTTGAATTCGGTACAGGAGCATTGAAAATTACGCCTGCACACGATATCAATGATAAAACTATTGGGGATAAAAACGGTCTTGAAACCATAGATTCATTAAACGATAATGGTACGTTGAATGCCCATGGAATGCATTACGAAGGAAAAGATCGTTTTGTGGTTCGTAAAGAAATTGCCAAAGAATTAGATGAAAAAGGCCAGCTAATAAAAGTAGAAGATTACACCAATAAAGTTGGTACCTCTGAACGAACGGGAGCGGTAATTGAACCAAAGATTTCTGTGCAATGGTTCTTGAAAATGGAAGAAATGGCTAAACCCGCTTTGGATTTAGTGATGAATGATGAAGTTCAGTTGATTCCATCCAAATTCAAGAATACCTACCGTCACTGGATGGAAAACGTACGGGATTGGTGTATTTCTCGTCAGTTATTATGGGGACATCAAATACCAGCATTCTTTTATGGTAAAGGAATCAACGATTTTGTAGTGGCTAGAACCATGGAAGAAGCGTTACCTTTAGCTAAAGAGGCCTGTGGGAATAGGGACTTGACTATTTCAGATTTAAAACAAGATGAAGATGCCATGGATACATGGTTTTCCTCTTGGTTATGGCCGATGTCTGTTTTTGATGGAATCCGTAATCCAGAAAATGAAGAAATTAAATATTACTATCCTACCAATGTAATCGTTACGGCTCCTGAAATTTTATTCTTTTGGGTAGCACGTATGATTGTTGCGGGTAACGAGTACCAAGGTGAAAAACCATTTAAGGATGTGTATTTGACCGGAATTGTACGGGATAAGCAAGGTCGTAAAATGAGTAAGTCCCTGGGGAACTCTCCTGATCCCATTACGCTAATCGAAAAATACGGAGCTGATGGTGTACGGGTAGGAATGTTATTGACCTCTCCTGCGGGGAACGATTTACCATTTGATGAAAGTTTATGTGAGCAAGGGCGTAACTTCTCTAACAAGGTATGGAATGCTTTACGTTTGGTTAAAGGATGGGAAAATGATGCGAGCATCGCTCAGCCTGAATCAGCAGTATTGGCTAACCAATGGTTCAAGTCAAGAATAGCGCAAGCTATGATTGAAATGGAAGATAGTTACGGTAAGTTCCGATTATCGGAAGCTTTAATGGCTACTTATAAGTTGGTATGGGATGATTTCTGTGGCTCCTACTTGGAAATGATCAAACCAGCGTATCAAAAACCAATTGATGCCAAAACATTGGCTCAAGCCATTGCTAACTTTGAAGTTATTGTAAAATTGATGCATCCATTTACTCCTTTTATCTCGGAAGAGATTTGGAGTTTATTACAGGAAAGAGCAGAAGGAGATCACATCATTGTAGCTCCATGGCCAGAGTTGGATGAGGTAAACCAAGAAATTTTGGATTTGTTTAATGCGACCTCTAATGTGGTGACGGAAGTAAGAACATTTCGCTTAAGTAATGGGGTACCTATGAAAGATGCGTTGCCACTGATGGTGAATGCAAAATCGAATGTGAATCCTAAATTTGATTCGGTATTGATCAAATTATTAAATCTAAGTGAAATTACTCCGGTGGATGAAAAACCAGAAGGTGTGTTCACTTTTGTAACCAATAATGCAGAATACTACATTCCCGTGGGTGGAATGATTGATGTAGAAGCAGAGAAAGCGAAGATTGAAGAAGAGTTGAAATACACACGTGGATTTATGATTTCGGTAGGGAAGAAGTTGAGTAACGAACGTTTTGTAAACAATGCTCCTGAAAAGGTAGTGGCGATGGAACAGAAAAAACTATCCGATGCGGAAGCAAAGATCATTATACTAGAACAGCAATTAGCGGATTTATAGAATTATAGCTGATATTTAAAAAGCCGTTTCATTTATTTGAAACGGTTTTTTTGATTAGTGCAATCTGGGTTCTCCGGATGACTCGTAGCTGGACGAATAGAAGTCCATTTCAACGAGCTCATTTACGTATGCGTCATCGTATATATAGGTGTCTTCGATATGTTTTTCTTTTTCACAACTCATTAGTGCGAGCCCGAAAGCAAATAGGTAGAGGAATTTCATATGTTTAAGTTTTTTCCAAAAGAAGGGGATCGTTATTATGAAAGGGTCAATTGCATATTATGAATCCATGAAATTAACATTAATAATAGCGGGGAATTCCTCCTTCCAAATGTACCTTTAGCGCCTAAACTAACTGCAATGACCAATTTATTCAAGTACAGCTTTATTTTATTATTTATTTCCGTTTTGGGATTTCAAAGTCATGCGCAAAATGGATACAAACAAACCGTAGGGAAACGAACTTTAAATTTTAAGGATAGTACCGTTTTTGTTTTGGAGGTGGATAGAGCCATTGAAAAAGATGTGATTACCGCTTGGAAAAAAGCCATTGAACGAAATAAAATTAAAGCCACCATTGCCAATGACCAATTATCTGTGGTGCAGGTAGTGATTGAAAGTGTGGATGGAGATCCCATTGATATTTATTCTACCGTGGTACAACAAGATCACAGTGTTAAGTTATATACCGTTTTTATGGTAGATGGCCTTCGTGTAGATCCCCATGGAAAAGAAGGGGCTGCTGTTAAAATTAGAACCCTCTTAGGTAATTTTGGTGCGAAGGTATATAGCGAAGTATTGAAACGTGAACTTAAGGAGAAAGAGAATAAGTTAGCAGATATTGAAAAAATGCGTGCCAAAAATCTAAAAGAACAAGATAAAATTGATAAAACGATTCAAAAGGATTCGTTGAAAATTGGAAGCGAACAAACCGAAATCAGTTTGTTAAAAGGGCAGTTGGAAGGTGCTACAGATCGCTACACGACTCAAAAAAACAAAGTGACGAATAGCAAATTCGAAACGAAAGACGATGCAAAGGAAGCTAAGGATGAATTGAAAGGTTTTGATAAAGAACGAAAGTCTTTAGAAAAGGAAATTGAAAAACGTCATGATGAAATTTTAGATCTTAGAGCTGAAATTCGTGATCATTGGTATGCTTTGAAACAACTAAAAAAAGACGAACAAAGTTTGTTGCAAAAAGCATTAGACCAACGCGATTTGGTGAAAATTGCACAAGAAGAGTTGGAGTAGGAACCAATGAGATGCCGAATGCTGATTATTCCATAGGGCTATAAATGGTCTTTAAGCAACGTATATTCGAGCTGTTTTACTAAAGCACAAAAGATAAGGAGTACCAGGAAAAAGTATATGAAATTACCAGTTGACTCATAGGTAATGATCATTAGGCTTTGCCAAAGCAACAACGATGAAATAACATTTATGGAAGTAGATGGAGTGTCCATCGTTGGTCAAATTTTCTTGTTCAAGAAATGGAAATACGTATCATTTTCGTGACTTTTTTTTATTTTAGGATAATTTTGTTATTTTGTACGTTAAGTTTAATTCCTAATTACAAAATCATACGCACACCTGTGGTGAAATACATCCTATTATCCTAAAACTTAAATTATGAAAACAATTTTAACTCTTATAACTCTGGTATTGGTTTCCGGAAGTACTTTCTCCCAAACATGGGAGCGCATAGTAACCCAAACGTGGGACCATTGGTGGGTAGATTCTGGAAAAAGAATAGATACCTATGATGCAAATAATAAATTAAATCATATAATTATTACAAATTGGGAGGCGGGAACAAATAATTGGATAAATTATTCTCAATCCGATTACAATAGCAATTCGGATGGAACAGTAACAAATCAAATAATTCAAAATTGGGATGTGAATTCCAGTTATTGGATAAATGGTCAAAAGGTGACGAAGACGTTTAATTCCAGTGGTGAAATTTTAATTATTGAGGATAAACTTTGGGTTAATAGTACTTGGATAAATCAATCTAGAACTACAAGTACCTATGATGCCTCTGGGTATTTGATACAAGAACTGAGTTCGAGTTGGGATGTGTCTTCCAATAATTGGATTAACTCAGGTCGTGTTAATTACTTTAATAATTCGGATGGTACCGTAGCTAATAGTATTTCCCAAGGCTGGAATGTAAATACCAATACCTGGGAAAACGGTGGTAAATTTACATATACATACAATTCAGGGGGATTGGTAATTAGTAAAGTAGTTCAGTCTTGGATTAATGGCAGTTGGACAGATGTGCAAAAAATTACAAGAGCTTATGATGCGAATGGAGCAATGATCCTCTTCCTGAATCAGGATTGGAGCAGTAGCCGAAATAATTGGGTGAATATTTTTCAACAACTGCATACGTATAGACCGGATGGACAAGTTGTTTCTGATGTATCGCAATGGTGGGTTAACGGCACTAATTATTGGAGAAATAGTATTCAGACAAATTATAGCTACACTTCGGAGGGTAGGTTAGACTTCTCTATAGGTCAATTTTGGAATACGCAAACAAATGATTGGAGTAATGGTGGCAAAAGTATACATACTTATTCTCCCGGTTTTGTGGGGGTAAATGACCTGGATGAAGAGTTTGAATTGATGATATACCCAAATCCATCCAGCCATACTTTACACCTAAAAGGAGATCTCGAAAGTTTAGATGTGAAGCTAATGGAAATAATAAATTTGAAGGGGGAAACCATAAAGTCAATGAAACCAAATAATGTAATTGTTATTTCTGATTTACCTCAGGGTCAGTACTTCATTCGTTTTGAATCTAAGGATGGGAGCCATACCTTAAAGTTTATTAAAAACTAAACCTAAATTTACGAAATATATGGATGCCCTTCATTGATAAATTATCAATGAAGGGCTTTTCGTTAGTGTAAATGATGTGTAATGAGAATATTACAGGGTGATTGAAAATAGAAATATGGATAAAATGAAAGTTTGCTTTTTAAAAAAACTTTAACCACCCGCTAATTGATGTCTGCTTTTGGATGCGCTGTGATCAAAGTTACCTCTTCTCCATCATAGCGTACATCCCCTTCACAAAACCGTCCTTATCCGATTTAAACCGATTCACAAAGGGCTTAGCCCCATCTTGTAGATGATCGTTCAAATTATGATCGCTCCATTGCGCAATTTCCATAAGTATCGGTAACAACTCTTTTCCCTTTTGGGTAAGGCTGTAAATATTGGTTTTTTTGTTCCCCTCCATTTTCCCTTTGGAAATAATCTCTAACTCCTCGAGCTTCGTTAATCGGTTGGAAAGAATGTTAGTCGCAATTTTTTCACTGGACTTACCAAATTCACCGTATGTTTTTTTACCCGAAAACAGCATATCCCGAATAATTAACAAGGACCATTTGTCGCCTATGATGTCTAGTGCTGAACTGATTGGACAAGTTGACCTGAATTTTTGTTCCATTATTGATAATTATTACTTGCATTTTACAAGTGAAAACATATTTTTGCTTGCAAAACAAAAGTAAAATATATTTAAGTGATCGCAAAATGATTCATAAACATACCGGTATTGTCATTTTAGGGGCAGGAGTTGCGGGATTAACTTCGGCTATTGCGCTCCATCAAAAAGGTTTTAGTAAGATCACTATTTACGAACGGAGAGAAACTGCCACCACGCTGGGTGCAGGCTTGGTGCTTTGGGCAAATGCAAGTAAAATTCTGCATAAACTGAATTTGCTTTCCGAAGTGGCGAAACTAGCAGGTGAGATTTATGAAATGCAACGTTGGACCCAGAAAGGAACACACTTAGGAACCATTGATGTGCAGGACATAAATAAAGGGATTGGATCTAAAAGTTACGCCATTAGCCGATTTGATTTCCAGCAGATTCTTCTTAAAAAAATCGCAGAATTACACATCCCTATTCGTTACAGTCATTCCGTTTTAGATCTCGTAACGCAGGAAACAAGTGTGACAGTCATCTTTGAAAATCAAGCTTCCGTTAACGCTTCTATACTCATTGGTGCGGATGGTCGCATGAATTCGATAGCTCGTAAATATGTGAATAGAGAGAATACACCCGTATACCAAAATTTTGTAAACTGGATTGGAATTATTGAAAGTGAGCAACCCATTTTTACGGAGCATCATGTACTTGATTTTTGGGGCTGTGGTGAACGGTTTGGAATAGTTCCGATAACGAAGTATAAAGGGTATTGGGCGGGAGGCAAATCATTGCCTAGAAACTCACCGCTAAAGCAAAAGAATAACAAAACGGAGCTTCTCAAAATATTTTCGTCTTGGTCACCCAAAATTAAACAGGTTATTGAAGGGACTAAGGAGCAAGACATCAGGTACCTGGAGGTTTTTGATCATCACCCCATATCCAATTGGTTTAGGAATAACGTATGCTTAATTGGCGATTCGGCTCATGCCGCTTTACCCACTTCCGGTCAAGGGGCTTGCCAGGCCATTGAAGATGCTTGGCACTTAGCTGCTCAACTTTCTAGTGCGCATACCCTGGAGAAGGCCTTTAGTCAGTTTCAAAAAATCAGGTTTCCTAAAACTACCGCAATCACGATGGCGGGACGAGAATTGGGTCATTCCCTTTTTAACCCAGATCCGGAGTGGTGCCAACAACGAAATGAGAATGCTATGCACGCAGATAATAGAATAACGAGTCAGAATATTGCCCAGTTATGGTCTAAAGATCTTCCTCAATAATCAGAATAATAAAAATCAAATAAAACGGACAACATGGAAAAATCAAAAAAGTATATCAACAGAATAGGACGTGTATTATTCAGTCTAATTTTCATTGCAAGTGGTTTAAGCAAAATTGGCGATTGGGATAAAACGGTTCATTACATGGAGGCGCATCAAATGCTATTTGTGCCCTTTTTCTTAGTCCTAGCTATTCTATTGCAAATAGCAGGAGGTTTGTCCATTATGTGGAGTTACAAAACCAAAGTAGGGGCCATTTTATTAGTCATTTTTCTGCTTCCTGCTACATTTATCTTTCATGATTTCTGGACCTTACCTGCGCAAACAGATACTGAAATAATGATCCAACAATATGAAATGGTTTCATTTCTAAAGAACATAAGCATCCTAGGGGCGTTAGTATGGCTATTTAATAATGAAAGTGAATAATAGGTATGGCGGATAAGTAAATTATATGGCTCGCATGTGATCGCTGGGTTGCGGTTTATTCACGGGAGTCCGAAAATGGAAAAAACCACCGTTTTTGGTAGCATATCTGGTATTACGATTAGATTGAGTATTTTAGGATTTTAAATGTACTCATAACTAAACAATAGCCGTGAATTGAATTCGTTAAAATGTAAAACTTCATGAAAAATTTTGCTCTCCTGATCTGTTTCCTATTTCTTACTATCGTTGCGTATTCACAAAATAATTCAGCTACCTTTTACATGGACAAGGCTCAGAAAGAATTTGATAAACGAAATTATGACGAGGCGTTGACCACGCTAAGTTATGCTATTATTGAACTACCCGATTCGTTAGTCTTATACCTTATGCGAGGAGCTCTTTATGATGGGTTTAAAATGTACCCAGAAGCCATTCAAGACTATTGTTTTTCCATTTCTAAGGATGCCTTATCCGAACTAGAAGCTCTAGGCTTCGAAATTGAAGATGATACCTTTAGAGCGCATCATTTAATTGGGGTTAAACTTCCCAATTTCATAGCTATTGATCGCCTAAAAGCACAACTCTTAAAAGATAAAATTTACATCTCTTTTAGAGGGAATTACATTCGATTAGCACCACATCTATACGCTGAAAAAGCAGATTTCACAAGATTAGTGCAATGCATAAAATCTATAATTGACTAAACGTTTTAACCAAGCAAACCAACCATGAACCTATTAATTGCTGCAACTACTCCTGTTCTCGTTATAATTATCTATATCTACATTAAGGATAAATACGAAAAGGAATCCAAACGAATCCTTTTAATCACGTTTTTACTGGGTGCTATTTTAAGCGTTGTAATTACCACAATCATGTATTTGTTTTTTGATAAATATTTACCGCTCCCTGATGATCGCAGTATTTGGCAACAATTTGTCAAGGCCTTTTTTGTTGTCGCCCTTATTG
>MAAC01000809.1_pt1 | contig 16422 bp, 7 predicted proteins | sample 1115981 | NCBI WGS metagenome assembly MAAC01 (sample SAMN04961126, study PRJNA320927) | seawater metagenome | isolation source: sample BD02T64 sea water enriched with oil for 64 days | place: USA:Gulf of Mexico | collected 2013-07-27 | reverse complement strand
ACGCCAATACCTGTATAAGACGCCACAGCAAGCCTGCCAATATCAACGCCTAAAAAGAGAAGATCTACTGGTGTACGTCCATCAGGATCTACATACCGATAAGGATTCTGATTTGCATATAAATATCGGCTAAATGTAAATGGTTCAGCTGGGTTAACTGGAGCTGGATCATAGCTGTAAAAAACTCCCAGCTCAGGCCGATAATATCGGGCCCCCATATATGTTAAGCCCGTACTCTTGTCTTCTATATGAGAGGTGTACCCCCTCCTCTCCTTGCTTACATCTCCCTCCGCGCTCCAAGCTTCACCAAAAGGGGCATACTGACGCCGCCACAAGACCTTACCGTTGTCACTGTCACCAGTTGCTAGAACAGGACTACCCAACAGATCATTGTGATAATAAGTAACCACAATTTCTGCATTACTCGATATAGGCACACTAAGACTTAAAAGTCCCAGCACTATCATGAAAACAGACAGCCTACTCCATTGATTAAATATCATATCCATTCTCCTTATAAATACCGAGTGTTTACGTAAAGACTAAAGCGCCGAGCAATGAGTAAAACCAACAACCCGAATAGATATACCCCCAAAGCCCCGCCAAACCTCTCTTTTACCGTATCATTATCATTATCACTATCTACCGTGTCACTACTAACGTTGGCATGATAATCGTGCCACGCACTTTTCTCTTGCAACATCGTTATATTAATTCGCACCACCTGCTGAGGCTCTAGATTGCCCAGAGCGCAGGTTACACTATCAGGCTGGCATTCACCTTGCCCTGTGGAAATGGAGTGAACTGACAGCGTACTATCATCAGCAAACGGGTACACAAAGTCCAACATAACATTCTCAGCCGTCACTTCTCCCGTATTTGTAACCAAGGTATAGAACACAATATTTGGAACATCCTTTTTCCATTTACCATTTTCACCCACCATTTCCACCATCAAATCAGGACTCACTGCTACATTCTGCTCAATCGTCACAGATATAACATCCTCTCCAGGCAAACCCTCACTATCGACAACTGATGCTGTAATGGCATGAACTCCTACACTGAGATTATTGAGAGTAAGGCTCCCTCCTACTCCTAACTCACCATCCCTAGATGACTTCCACACTACCAACGCAGAAACATCTCCATCTTCAACGTCAATCGCCGTTGCGGTTAAAGTGATATCTACCCCTTCTTTACGCACCGAATTATCAACAGGGCTTTGTAGGGCAACAACTGGCGCCTGGTTTTCTTGAACAACCGCATTAATTGTTAAAGATATTGTCTTCATATCTGGTACACCGCCACTATCAACGACCGAGGCTGAAATAACATGAACACCTACAGTTAAATTACTAAGAGAAATACTCCCCCCCACCCCTAGCGCACCATCCTCTGATGATGACCATACTATCTGCGTAGAAATACTCCCATCTTCAGTATCAGCAGCCGTTGCCGCAAAAGTGATATCCACACCTTGATTACTCACCGCATTATTGAAAGGGGTTTGAATGGTAACAACAGGGGCCTGGTTTTCCTGAACAACAGGATTAACCTTCACGCTGACCACCTGATCATAATTCAACCCACCACTATCAGTAACAGAGGCAGTTATCACATGACTACCCTCACTTAATTGATTTACCGTCAGCGTACCGCCACTCCCTAAAATACCGCTCAAAGAAGACGTCCAATGAATGTTTTCAGTGATATCACCATCCTCCTCATCCGTAGCGGTTGCATACAGAGGAACACCTTCTCCCACTAAAAACCCTTGATTATTCATCGGCGAATGTATTGTCAAAACAGGTTGGTTATTGGCGACTTGCGCCTCTACAACCGATACCGTTACTCGCGCCTGCTGACTAAGACCATCAGTATCCGTCACACTCGCTGTAATGGTGTGCACTCCGAGAGACAAAGCTCCTGTTGTTAACGTACTCCCAACACCCAACCCTCCCTTTAGAGAGGACTTCCAACTTATCATAGAACTGATATCGCCATCCTCAACATCCACAGCGGAGGCACTAAAGGCAATTTCCTTTCCAAGCTCTATTTCAGTGATTCTTGAAGGCTTAAGAATATTGAGCTGAGGAACAGTTAAATCAGCATCAATAGGTTTCACAGTAATTATTCTTGTTTGTGTAACCCGATACCCGTCGTCATCCTCAACAGTTGCTGCAACCACATGCTCACCAACACTTAGGTCCATGACCTGTAGTTTAGATCCACTCCCCAAATACCCATCAACTGAGGAATACCAAAGAACTCCTTTTGCAAGGTCATTCCAGTGAGTTTCAACATCACTAGTATCCGCTTTCATTTCAATTACCGTATGCTGGACATATACTTGATTCTGAGCAGGTTCCACAATATCAATGGTAGGCGCATTATTCTCTATTTTGGGCTCAACTACTGTTATCTTTAGGTGATGACTTCCCTTATTGCCTACGCTATCGACAATCTGTATCCATAAGTCGTGCTCCCCAAGGCTTGTCAATTGCACAGTCAAAGTCTTTCCCGTACCCAACAAACCTTCCTTTGACGAGTACCAATAAATACTATCCGCTATATCTCCATCCTCTATATCAAAAGCATTGCCGGACAGCAGTATATCAGAGCCACGTATAAGCTCATCACCCAACTTCGGAGTATCCACCACAACCGCTGGGGGAGAGTTATTTTCCACTCCCGCCAATATATGAAGCTGAGTAGTCTGCTTGTGAAGACTACCTTCAGGACCCGTTGCTGATGCCGTAATATAATGAGCACCTACTGATAGTGTGTTCGTATTTAACGTTTCACCGTCCCCTAAAGCACCATCAAGAGATGACCACCATGATATTTGCTGGTTTAATGCTCCCCCACCAATCAACCTCACGTAATTTCCTGCCAGAAACTCAGCATCATCTTCAGGATAAACAATCACAACATCATTTCTTGTCGGAATACCTGGATTAACTAACAACCATTTAGCATCAGCGTGAAAAAGCCCCCCCCCATCCATAACTTCCGCTGTAATAATATGAGTTCCTATAGTCAAAGACTCAATCGCAAAGTCTCCCCCTACACCCAACACACCATCAAGAGAAGATGACCACAAAATATTTTCACTAAGGTCTCCATCAATCTCATCTGACGCGCTCCCTGACAAGATGAACAATACGCCTTGAGCAATAGTCTCGCCAGAATTCCAAGAGGTTATTAATACGTGAGGAGGTGTATTTTCCGGCCTAACAGGCTCCTCCTTTACTATATGAATAGTTCTACTAATTATGGATCGAACACCAACACTGTCTTCAACAGACGCAATGAGTACATTATCGCCAACATTCAATGTGTGTTTTTTAATGATACCATCACCACCGATTGCCCATACACGTCCCTCTATCGACCACACAATTTCGGTCGTTAAACTACCATCCTCTTCATCAATTGCCTGCCCACTCACAGGAATGTCTTCTCCAGAATCAAAAATGGCTCCATTTATCGGATAATCAACCTCTAGATAAGGTCGCTTATTTGTTATCACACTATCAAATATAAATACCAATCTAGATAGCGTTGATGTTTTCCCTGCTGCATCTGAGACCACGGCAACTATCTGATGCTCACCAACAGTCAGGGTATTAATAGCCAATTGCCCACCTACACCCAAAACCCCCTGCAAGCTTGACGTCCATTGAATATTATTTGAAATATCCACGCCTCCTTTATCCATAGACATCGCTTCAAATAGCACATCAGAATTCACCGAGAACTGAGTTTGCGATAATGCAGGTGACGTAATTTCAAGCGAGGGCACGGTGGCCGCCTCAGGTGCAGTAACAACAACCTGTATACTAGCCTCCCCCTTCAGCCCTCCACTATCATAACTTTCAACGCTAAGTGTATGCACCCCAACAGATAGATAATACCCTTCGTTGAATTTGCGAATATTACCTTCCTTCAATATTCCATCGATGGAAGAATAAAAATCAAACCCCGCGGAATTACTCCCTCCAACAAGAACACCATCTTCAGTGTCCGTTTTATTGACACTAAAACTAATTAACTGGCCATACTCAAAAACAGCCCCATTCAGCGGCGAAGAAAAAGCTAGGGTAGGCGGCGAATTCACGCCATTTAACTGATCAACAAACACGTCAAAACAATTATTTTTCCAGCCAATGTCAGAGTAATTAACCCTAGCACAGATACGGTGCTTCCCTGCTGCCAGCTCATTTGTTTCAAATAAGCCTCCTCCCCCCAACAGCTGCCTGTTGGTCTGATCATACCACTCTAAAGATACACTGCTATCAACATCACCAGAAAGCGCTACCCCAATAAAACTAATCGTATCACCGCTATTGAAATGTGAACTATCACCAGGACTTGTAACAATAATTTCATTAATTGCCTGATAACCAATATCCTCAACGTTCACAATAATGCTATCAGAAACAATCTCATCGTCATTCTCATATACGGCTGTGACACGATGAATTCCAGGAGTACGTAAAGTCAATAATTTCTCATACCCTTGCCCTAGATAACCATCTTTATCCGTATGCCAACGAATTTCATCAGAGACATCAGTATAACAATTATCATAAATATCCCCACAATTGGTATATCTCGTTGCGACAGCAAAAAAAGTTCTCCCGATTCCACTGATCGCCCTAGTTTTATAGGGTTTTTCTATATAGATCGCTGTTTTTTTCTCCCTAACAAGGTGAGCATATGTTTTAACTGCACTGCGATTATCAGAATCCGTTACTCGTGCTGCTATTCGATGCAACCCCGGAGACAGCTCAGATTCAATAAAGCCATCAATATCTGAATACAATTGTACCGCCTCTGTAAGCGTCCCATTTTCATCATCATAAGCGTTAGCTGACACACTGACATTATAATAAGCCACTCGGGGGAACGTAATAAGAGGAGTACGATCATTAAATGACACATTTGGACGGTGACCTTCCAAGTCAACATTAACATTTACACTACTGTTAGAAGTTCTTCTATTATCATGAAATATTGCTGGCCACGCACTATCTGCTAAAACATCACCATCAGAACGGATCGCCTTGAGTTTATTATTATCAATTACAATAAGCATTGAATTTGATAATAATGTCGGGTATTCAAGCCTTTCGCCTTCGTATTCCCACTCAGCCTCACCATTTTCATCAAACACAACCAGAAGGGTTTTCGACGTCGCATAAACAGAATTGTCTGATCCAATAGTTATTGACCCTCTTTTATCTGTAGACCCCCACGTAACAGAATTAAAGCGATCAATAACAGAAACGTCATTTACACCTTCGATAAAGGACACCCTATTCTCAAAGTAACTAGAACCGAAATCAGGAATAAAATACACGCCTCCATCATTACCGATATACCGCCCCTTAAGATCAACAACCGGAGATCTCTTCACTCCTTTTTCATCAAATTTCTTAGATGATCGCTTATCTCTCCCAATAACATGCGACAACGGATGCTCATCAAATTTACTTAACGTACCATCAACCATTCCAGCCAAAGGTAGCGCATAATCTCTTCCTGTTCCGATAGGGGGATAACTTGCTGAAATGAGTACTCCATCGCTCGTAAAATAATGGGAATATGTTGGCCCAGAGGCCAATACATTTCCGTTCTCAACAACAGAAATACTGTATTTAACCGCCCCACCATCCTCATATACATTATCTACCGGCGATACCCAAACAACACTCCCTTCAGGTGATAATTTAGTAATGTAACTGCGATCATCGGTATCTCCTGCTGAAACGAAAATACTGTCATCTACCGCCAAAGCCGGAGATGACATATTCTTCTTATTTCTCCCCAACGGATATGTCCATAGAATATCCCCAGATGGTGAAAAAGCGTATAGATCCTTTAACGATACCAATATTGTCCCTGTACTCATAACAACTGGGTGGACATACACGGGATCAAAGTTCATTAAATCTGCATTTTCAACGCATTTATTCCAAAGCTTCCTGCCTTCCACACCCACAGCTTGCAAACAAACATCACTGTCATTCTTCATTAAAACGTATAATATTTTTTCATCTGGCGATAAGGCAGGCAAGGAAACATAACCCGTAGACGATGCATCAAAAAGAGGAATTTCCCACAACAGCTCTCCTACCTCTGGCGATGACGAATCCTCAGAATCATTAGGGTTTGTCCCTGCATGGTATTCCGAAATATTATTTACGCCATCCCCATCTAGATCATTAAGCGCATCGTCCTTAGTGGGCTCTAAGCCACTAGCAGATTCATACAAATCATCCATGCCATCTTCATCAGAATCATTATTGTAAGGATCTGTTTCAATCGCTTTTTCTTCAAAATCAGTTAACCCATCATAATCAAAATCTTTGATATCAATTGGCGATCCATATTTTGCCTCTTCTCTATTGGTTAATCCGTCTCCATCATTATCCTCATCAAGATTCCCATCATGTAGATCATGCCAATGTTCAATACAGTCATCTATATCATTAGCATTAATATCACCGTTTTCACAAGAAGCAGCCCCTCCCCCCGAATTCTGTTTATTTTTCCCAAATTGAGGCCACCCACTAATATTAGAAGCTTGATTTCCTATAAAAACAACATCAACTTTTGGGCCATAATAATAATAAGGAAACAATGCTAATTGATCGGTCAAAATAACGCCAGCATATGCTCCGGTATACTTAGAGTTCGCAGTTGACCAAGCAATAACCCCCTCTGAATTCATAGCTATACCAGGGGGAATATATACCATGTTATCCCCGCCAATAGCGGGGTAGCGTATATCTTCTTTGTAGGCTAATTTTTGTTTCCAAAGAAGCTTACCCTTTCGATCATGAGCCCACACAAAGTCATTGGAGCTTATGACAACTAAGTCCTCTCCCAACACTGGAGACATTTGCAATACCGGCGTTTTTTTATATTCTCCTTCCGGCTCAGGAGCAACAAAGACACGGCTCTTACCATTTGGCAAAACTTGATATACTTTATCTGAAGTAGAAACAAACAACGAACCGTCAACGTCTAAAACTGGATTATCAACTACAGCGCCCTCTAAAGGCACAACCCAATTCACTTCGCCGCCTAAAGTCACTGATGTTAATTCATAATCTCCAGAAAAATAAACGGCCCCATTCGCCCCAATTGCAGGAGGGGTTTTCGAACGCGACTTTAAGCCTTCAGCATGACTATAACCATCAATTACCCAGCGTTCATTCCCTTCATCATCCAATGATACAAACTGACCTGTACTTATTCCAAAATAATAATTGTTACTTTCATCAATTGCGACACTACCCACCACCCCATCATAATCAACATTTAATACCATTTCTCCATCACTGCTAAAAACAGATAGCGAATCCTTAGATGAAAGAACAATCCTGCCTTTTTTATCAACAGTTGGAGCTGACGAATTAAAGGGGATTGGTTCCGACCATTTGACTTCTCCACATCCAGCAATAAAACTTCTAAATTCATATTTTTTTAGAAAAGACTTATATACGTTCCCAGTCCATTCACTAACATAAGACTTAACGACGTAAACATTATTATCAGAATCCAAGGCAGGTTGTTGATATTGAAGTTCAGTATTAATCAGTAAACTATCACCGACATCTAAACTACAGGTTCCAACTTTTTCACCTACTACAACTGCCGCCTGGCTAATTGGGTTATTACCCATAACCCATTCTTGATAATTCGAAATACCATTGGAATTGGAATCGATAATCCGATCGTCCATACCAATTGTAAGACCATACTGATATTCCCAACCATCTGGAATAAGGTCATTATCTTCATCTATCTTATTGGGATCAAATCCAGATAAAAGTTCCTGGCCATCCAACATCCCATCACTATCCGTATCGGAATTAAATGGTGATGTAATTCCCTTATATTCATCCCAATTCGACAACAGGTCATGGTCACTATCTTTATCACCATCTGGGATTCGATTATCCAAACCAATTAGTGGCTCAAGACCATCAGGCACACCATCAAAGTCCATATCTCTGCCCACAAGATCCATTGATATATTCTCAGCCAAACTAACCATCAACTGCCCATTTAAATACAAATAATCCTTGGCTGTGGCATTATCACTATCTACTTCATACACGAGCCTTCCATTCCCGTCATATACAAAATAGTTCTGTACGCCACTAACCTCTTCCACAAGACGATTCCCATTACCGTCATATATATACTGACTAACAAGCTCATCATTAGAAGTATCGGTTACAGATAACAGCTCCCCTTTCCAGTTGTATTGGTAACTGAATTTTTCATCCTCAAGCACCTCTCCACGCAATCCATAGGAGAAATCAATATCCTTTTGCCCATGGACTTTTAATAGCGCAGAAATGAATTCGAAGTCAGAAGATGGTGACGCTATTTCATCGCCGTAGGTATAAAAATAGGATTTAGTTCCAATTTTTTTGAATTTAAATTCGTTTCGCTTATTATACGAGAAGCTGGCATTCCCCCACCCCCCGCTTACACTTTTTATACGTCCATCATTGTCATATATGATTGGACCAACTGAAAACGAAGGTTTAATAGAGTCCGTTATTGCAGTGACATTACTTACTGAATCATATTCATAATGCAACGACAAAACTCCGGGTATCGAAATATCCGAAATTCGGTTAGGATTAATCTCATCCGGTGTATAAGTGATCTTCCGGGCATTGCCATAAATCAATTCGTTAATTAGGCTATTATCGTGGTACGTGACGTCTCGCACATACCTCCCAACGGTCACAGCTCTTCCTAGATCGTCAGGATTATACTCCACCGACATCCCTGATGGAAACGTCATCGACGCCAGATAATCATTTTCATCATAGACATAATCTATCGAAAATATTTTCCCTTCTTTAATTCCAAAAGCATTTCCTAGTGACGTTTTTTCATTTATTAAATTTCCGTTCTGGTCAAATCCAAACTCAACAGTGGATTCTGCTTCTCCGTCATCAAAAACACCGATTGTTGTAATCCTATCATTCTTATCATATTTGTATTCAACCCAATCCTTTTTCGGTTCATCATTCAGCCTCAAATATTCTTCTGTTGTATACGCCAACCTATCCTTACTATCATAAAAATGATAAATCTTATTACTGTACTCATCATTCCTTCCGTAAAAGGAAGATGCTAAAAGCCCTGATGCATATTCATACCCATAATATTTGTAGCCATATTCTGGATTGCGCTCTTTGTACAGTTGATTATTTTCATTTAAATAGTATATTCTAGATACACCTCCCTGCTTTATAGTATGAGGGGCTCCATTGAAATACCTAAAAATGTCCGTCGTTACACCTTCCATTGTTTCGATTTTACTAATAAGATTTTCGTCAGGGCCAGAGTAATTGTGATAATAGATATTTACATGATCACCGATTGAATTTGTAACAACAACCTTGTCTTGTATAGAAGAATATTCATAAACAGTAAAACTTTCGTCACGCTCATAAAGCTCTTTAACTACTCGTCCAAGCCCATCATATGTAGTCGTAGTCCCAGCTGCGCTATTTGGGTCAGATACAAAATATCTACGCCCTTCTGAGTCGTATTTATATGTAACAACCACCCCTTCGGATGAAGATTCTATTACTCGACCAAAACCATCGTATTTTGTTAATGTATTGTATCGACCTCGTCCTAAATCTTTTGACCTATTAAGAAAATCATATTGAATATTAACCGATTCACTACCATCCTTAGGGAAGTCTATTTTCTTTATTCTTGATAACGAATCCCATTCAAAGTACGTTAAGTTTGACTCTCTATCTTTTTCGGTTTTAACGTTTCCGTCAGGCCAAAACTCTCGCACTATCGACGCATCATCAGCTTCAGAGTATTCTTCTTTTACAACTCCGTATTGATATTCTAAGAAACTAACCTTATTTCCACCAAACACCTGCTTGGACAAAACTTCGCCATCGCCATGATACTTATAATCAGTAACGACACCATATGCATCAGAGCGATTCACATTGCCATTACTATTATCTATTTCGTATTTAACCCCAGATTTTCCAGCGATAACATTATCAATCGAATAATCATACAACAGTTCCTTTTCTACGTTTGATATCCATTCTTTTGAATTAAGTTTATATAAAGTAGAAGTTTGCCTAGACTCACCCGTGAATTTATTCCTCAGCTCTCTAAGCGTATCAGCATCGACCATTTGCTCATCCGTTAACTCAGGAACTAACAATTCATTATTCCAATCTGAATAGTATGTTGCGTATGCATTATCGCCTCTCTTGACTACCTTACCAACCAATATTCGACGTGGTGCTTGTGAAAAAAATGGACGTCATGGCCTTCACCTCTAGGAAATTCTTTTTGAGAACCATGACCAACATTAACCCAAAATAATTTTTCTTCTTGCATCAGAAGAGGAGTAAACGCATCCTTTGAATAAATCTCCTTTCTAACCAACGCCCCCGCCATACCAAAACAGGCGTTCAATTCAGCTTCGATAGTTTGCGTTCTTGATCCACAAAAGAAATGTTGCTCTGTCGAATACGGACCCTCAACCTTAACAACATCAAATATACTATTTCCTTCTAAAATGTAATCATATTTCCACACGCCCGTCTCAACAGCAGGCCCTTCTATGATTTTCTTACCAACAGCTATTGTTTTTGGCATAAATCCAAGCGACGTCGTTATTGCCTTAGGTACATCTCGAATTTCATATTCATATTTTTCGATCCCACCATACGGCGCCGTTACCGATTCAAGATTATATTTTGCTATCCCCTCTGCCCAGTACTCATACTTCCATCTCAGCCCCTCAGGCCCCCTTACCCCAGACAACATAGAATAACCATCAGGGGCAACTACCCCTGCACTAACAGTATAATCATAATGCCATACTTCCTTATCAACACCTTCCCAACCAGAACTAATGCTTTCAAGCCTTATATTTCCTGACCCGTTAAATGTATGATTAAAATCTAAAAATCGACCGTCACTCGTTGAAATGAATGCAATCGTTGTCAACTCATCATTATCTGTGAGCTGCCAATCTTTGTAGGTAAGTGTAACGCTATTGTTATGTATATCTGTTATTTTCGATAACATCCATCCCTTGGCTGGCTTATCACCAACCCCAACACGTAACCGAAATGTACCGTAACGATCAAAGCGATACTTTGTCCCGCTTGAGTCTGTTGCAATAAAACCAACTTTCTGGGTATCATGAATACAATCAACTACCCAACCATTATCTGAAACCAAATCATGAGGTATATCTAAATTAGCTAGTGGGCTATACAACTTATGTGTTGAGCCATCCTGCAATTCCAAAAAAGGATTGAGGTGGGTAAATTCATTTAATTTTAAACATCCTTCCCAGAAAGATGTACCATTATCGATGATTCTACCAAAATGCATATCCCAACCAAAAGCAAAAGAATTTTTCCCATTAAAAACTCTCCCTCCAACCAGGTCGCGAGGAAAAGGACTTGAATGATAATTTCGTACAACCGATATATCTGGCCCAACACCCTTCATAACCATGTCAGTTTGACTAATATTCAGCATCCCTGTAAACAAATCGACTGATGCAACACCTTCCACACCAAAGTCCAAATCTCTATTGTTTGAAACCCCTGGCTGAACATACGGATCAGGAAACAATTGATCTTCTGCCATTGATATCGAGCTAATAATTAGAAGACATAATATAACTAATCTATTTTTACACACAAAAAACCCACCCCTGATCCTTGGAAATAACTGGAAACATAAATTATTATTTAGCGATGATTTCTATTTAGATAATGAATATCTATTTATCGTTTCTTTAGACACGCTCGTCGAAGGATTCTCGAAAATCGGACCATCACTTATTCGTCTTTCTTTTTTAGATCGACTGGGATACAACTGAACTTTCGATTCTAAATGATTTTTTTCTGAGCTAGAGGTAGACACATCTTCTTTTTCGGAACTATCACCCCCGCTACCACACCCAACCAAACCCATAACGACACTAATAACAGCGAATTTTACAAAAAATTTTTCCATGATTCCCTTCCCAGCAAACTAAACCTACTTTCCTATGCCGCAAACCATACACTATGGCATCACAAAAATCATTACCTTTTGGAGGGTCATCAACTTATTACGTAACACCTCAAGCCCTTATAGACGTATAACTAAATCAATTTAAAACAAAACACCTACTCACTACCAACAAGCTAATAACCATTGAAATCTATCAAAAAGAAACTTTTGGAATCAACACAAACCTCCTAACAAAACACGTATGAAGATGAATGATACCCAATAGAACCTATAAGAAAACCAACTGGGTTGTTGTATCGCCATCCATTCGGAACTTTAAGAAAGCACATGAAGACGGCCGTGAAAAGCAACAAATCGGTTTTTGACTTACGCAGCTAAAGCGTAGAACTGTTCTGCAGGCGTCAAAGCGCCGATCAAATTCTTTTTCATTTGGCCTTTTCTAAGCATCGCGACAAGCTCAATTCCAGCCAGCGTAGTTTGTGCAGAATGGAAACTTTTAAAGCCTAACATCGACCGAGTAAGCCGTTTCACTCGCCGGTGATCTTGTTCAATAATGTTGTTCAGATATTTGCATTGGCGGATTTTTACTCGCCGATTATTCTCAATGTTGAACTGGTTAATGCCTGCTTTATTGGCACCACTTTTGTCGATATTGACTAAACCTGGCTTGCCATTTCTACCGATGGCTTTATTGAGGAAGCGTAGAGCCGCCTTTGGTATCGCGCTTAGCAGTGAGTAGGAAATCGATGGTATTACCTTGCTTATCAATAGCCCGATTGTAATATCTCCATTTTCCTTTAATTTTAGGGTAAGTCTCATCAAGCCGCCACCTATCGCCGGGCCGTTTCTTCTTTTGATGGAAGGCTTTTTCCAACTTTGGAGCGTAGTAAACAACCCATCGATTCAGTGTACTATGATCAATTCTGAGACCACGCTCAGCCATCATTTCTTCAATATTACGATAGCTCAGCGCGTAAGAACAATACCAGCGCACGCACTGAAGGATGATAGGTTTCGGTGTGTGACGGCCTTTAAAGGTGATCATGCATTGCTCAGATTGGTATGATAGGGGTAGAGCATTCTACCATGCTGGCCTAAGACATCTCTGGATGCGACGGAACCGACCTAAGCATACCCTTCCACCGGGGCGGCGCTTTCTTTTCTGAAAAGCCGCCTCGACTTGAGGGAACCAAACGAGCAACAGCTCGCTTGGAATTTAAAAAGGCTACATTGAAGGCGAGAGATTAATGGTTCCCCAACACGTCAATCCTTTATCATTAATTGCGCAAGTTTCCTGGTCAGTTACTCCAATCTTAGTAACATTCTCCAGCCCTTCGGGGACTGCAGTGGCCCTCTCGTTGTTCCCACCCCAACAGACAACTTTTCCAGCAGAGATTGCACAACCAAAACCACTGGTAAGTTCCACAGCAGTAACATCACTTAGATTAGGAATAAAAGGGGAATAGCAGTGCAACCTACCTTGCGCTACTGCACAAGATTCCTGACTTGAAATAGCGACATCAGTCGGGTCAATTGCGGTGGACGGAGGTGCACTTCCTCCCCAGCAACTAACGCCATCGGAATGCAGTGCGCAAATCTGATTATTTCCTGATGTCATCTTCGTCACTCCTTGGATATCAGGAGTATTCTGAATATTTGAGGCAGAATTATAACCAACACACTCTACCCGATCGTTTGCACCGACCAAACAGGTAAAATAATCCCCAAGCTCAATTCTGCTGGCTTGAGTAAAAGGCAAGTTCAACTGGCCCGCAGTATTATCACCCGAACAAGCCACGTCATGTAATGGCGTGCCATTTTCTACCAGCGTGCAACGATGTGCGGCACCAAAACTAATACTATGTACTGAAGGTTGTGTTGGACTCGCCAGCCCGAAGCAATGTAGGTCCTCATTATTTTTGACACAGAAACCATTCTTTGCGTAAGAATTTTGCATAAACAATTCTGCCGGCGCACCCAAGTGAACGGCACTTGTGGATTGACCATAATAGTTTGCCCCCCAACATTTCACACCCGATGTGCCAACGGCACATGTGTGGTCAAGCCCCGCTGCAATCGCATAAGGGTTTTCTAGAGCAACGGGCACAGTGCCCTGCCCCTGATCGTTATCACCCCAACAAACAACGCCGACACCCGTAATTGCACAACCGTGATTCTCTGACAAGGCGATTGCTGCAGGCTCCAACAATATGGGTAAGTCAATGTTGCTACCAGGGGGGCCAAAGCAGCTCCCACCAGAATCATCCAGCACACAAACATTCTCGTTGTAAGCAGAAATATAACGAGGATTTTGGAATGGGGTCACTACACTCGGCGCATCACCCCAACAGGCAACATCACCGTTTGCAATAGCACACGCAAACTGGTCTCCAACCGTCACCATACTAGCATTATTCAAACCTTCTGTAGGTGAAGCCGCGGGGCCAGAGCCCCAGCATTTAACAAGACCTTCATCAATAACACAGCCGGTTCCATAATACATAGCAAGACCCGTTGGATTGGTGAGCTCACCCGCTAACTCTTCCTGGGGTGCATTCTTATTAGTAGAATTCCAACAGCTAACTTTATTTTCAGAAAGAACGCAGTTATATCCATAATAGGTACCACCTGAAACGATCATTTCATCAACAACACCAAGCCCAGCAGGGATTGCTGGACCACCGGCGTTTCCTCCAGGGTATTTACCAAAACAATTAGGCTTACCTGACTTAACACTGCAGGAATAATTTCCTGACAGACTCAATGAGCTATAACCCTCTATCACAGAAAACGTCGCGGTTACGGCTTTGTCTCCAGAGTTGCTACCTATGCTAACAACGCACACCTGCTCACTACAGTCACCACTCCAGCCATCAAAAACATATCCTGGATCGGCTGTTGCCGTTAGCGAAATTGTTTGATTGGCTACTTCATAAACCGATTGACAAGCACTACCGCAATCAATGCTGCCGTCGTTAGACGTGACAACTCCACCGCCAGAGTTTTCTACTGTCAATATTATGTCCACTGTATCTATTGCTGAAAACTGTGCAGTGACGGATTTATTACCGGAAAATTGTCCGACCGATACTACGCACTCCGCTTGTTCGGCACAAACTCCCCCCCAACTGTCAAACACGTAGCCAGATTCTGCCGTGGCGACCAAGGTGACAGTAGCATCGCTGGAATAACTGAATGAACAGACTTGACCACAATTGATGTTTTCATCATCAGAGGTAACAAGGCCTCCCCCTGAGTTTTCCACTACAAGGTTACAACCGCTCAGAAATAATATTAGTGAGATAATACAGAGACGTAACATAATCTTCCTATGATTAGTAATTCCAATAAATAGCTTTTTTTATTTTTTGAGAAAGAATACTAGCATAGCGAGGCAAATAGCCAGTCGGATGTTTGTTACTTTTTGTTATAACATCTCCTAAACAACGCCAGCCAAATAGTCCTATCAATTATCTACCGAACGCTCACCTAGATAGCTAAATACATCAACTAACGCTAATGATGGACTACGAGGATCGGATTGAGGTACTTGCACTGACGAATTTATAAATGGCGATTATTGTCATGATCAAATTGTTTTGCACCTGCTTTATTCGCGCCATTTTTGTCGATATTGATTAAACCTGATTTACCATTTCTACCTTGACCAATATCAGCGCAAAAGCGGGAATTCAAGTTTTCAAAAGGTTGATGGTCTTTTAAAATTTTTTAATCCAAAGTACAACAGGTAGAGTCTATAAGAACCTATTAAACACCGCGGTGATTGAATCATATTTGGAAAAATACTCGCGGTTTACTACTTGAAAATATGGAGTTAATAATGGAAGAAATTCAAAAAGCAATTGGCGATGCATTTTTAGGCCAAGTTTCAAAAGCATACTTGATTTTTTCGGATGATATATGGGCGGCCGAGGGGGATGAGCAGGCAATAGAAGAGGCTGAAACGAAGTACGAAGCGAGTTTGTCTCATGCTAAAAATGTTCGTAACAGAGCCATTATGCTATCAGTCTAAGATGCTGTTTACTGATTTTAACAAATTGTTTGTAACACAAAATACGGGGCGTGGTGCCCCGTTGAATTCTGTCGCTTCCAGCGAAACCTATTTGAGAGCAAGGGGGCAGTAGCGCTACTATTACACGGCTGTCAATAAACAAAGGTAGATAGCCGACACACTGAAGGATCATTCTAGCATTCTGCTCTCAGACACCGCAGGATGCGACACAGCCCTTCAACGTACTAGCGCATCAATCGCCTCATGCAAGTGAAATGGCTGGTCTAATTCAGTAATTTCAGCCAATGCTGCTCTGTCTTTCTCTGGGATTGCTAGATAACCCA
>MAAC01009778.1_pt1 | contig 16425 bp, 11 predicted proteins | sample 1115981 | NCBI WGS metagenome assembly MAAC01 (sample SAMN04961126, study PRJNA320927) | seawater metagenome | isolation source: sample BD02T64 sea water enriched with oil for 64 days | place: USA:Gulf of Mexico | collected 2013-07-27 | reverse complement strand
GGCGAATTGGCTGTAGCGATTGGCGACGAAGTGCAGGTATCGCTGGAGACAGTAGAAGATGGCTTTGGTGCCACTAAATTGTCTCGCGAGAAAGCGCGTCGTGCTGAATCCTGGATTGCACTGGAAGCGGCGCAAGCGGCTGATGAAGTGGTTATCGGTATTATTAATGGCAAGGTTAAGGGCGGCTTTACGGTTGACCTTAACGGTTTGCGTGCCTTCCTGCCCGGCTCACTGGTTGATGTTCGCCCCATGCGCGAAACCTCTCATCTCGAAGACAAGCCGCTGGAATTCAAGGTCATTAAACTTGACCAGAAGCGTAACAACGTTGTTGTTTCCCGCCGTGCGGTAATGGAGGCAATCAACTCTTCCGAGCGCGAAGAGCTGCTCAACAACCTCGAAGAAGGCGTTACTCTCAAAGGTGTGGTTAAAAACCTCACCGACTACGGTGCCTTTGTCGACCTCGGCGGCATCGATGGTTTGCTACACATCACCGATATGTCCTGGAAGCGTATTAAGCATCCGTCTGAAGTGGTTAACGTTGGTGACGATATCGACGTTAAAGTGCTGAAGTTTGACCGCGAGCGCAACCGTGTTTCTCTCGGTATGAAGCAAATGGGTGAAGATCCCTGGAGCGATATCAAAGGCCGTTACCCAGAGAAAGTGAAGGTCAAAGCCACGGTTACTAATTTGACTGACTACGGTTGTTTTGCCGAGCTGGAAGATGGTGTTGAAGGATTGGTTCACGTTTCCGAAATGGACTGGACTAACAAAAACGTTCACCCCTCGAAGGTTGTACAGGTCGGTGAAGAAATTGAAGTGATGGTGCTCGATATTGATGAAGAGCGTCGTCGTATTTCCCTGGGCATGAAGCAGTGCTTCACGAATCCCTGGGACGACTTTGGTGGTCAGCACGCCAAGGGTGACAAGATCTCCGGTACGATCAAGTCGATTACTGACTTCGGTATCTTTATTGGCCTTAACGGTGGTATTGACGGACTGGTACATCTTTCTGATATTTCCTGGAATGAGACCGGTGAAGACGTCGTCAGAAACTACAAGAAGGGCGATGAGCTTGAGACTGTCATTCTGGCTATCGACTCTGAGCGTGAGCGTATTTCTCTCGGCATTAAGCAGCTTGCCGATGATCCCTTCTCTAACTTTATTGCCGAGAATGAAAAAGGCGGCTTGATTAAAGGTGTGGTTAAAGAAGTCGATGTGAAGTTTGCAACGATTACTTTGGGTGAAGACATTGAAGGCATGTTGAAGGCCTCTGAAGTCTCTCAGGATAAAGTTGAAGACGTTCGCTCTGTGCTGAAAGTGGGCGATGAAATCGAAGCCCGTGTGGTTGGCACCGATAGAAAGAATCGTGTCATTAACCTGTCCATCAAAGCGAAAGATATGGCCGCTGAGAAGGCAGCCGTTCAGGATCACAAGAAACAAGAGACTGAAAATGCCGCTACACCGACGACCATTGGTGACCTGATCAAGGCACAGATGGAGAGTAACGACAGATAGCTGTCGGCTGACAACAGGGCGACATTGGTAGGAAGAAATGACCAAATCTGAATTGATCGATAGAATTTCACAATTTCAGGATCAGCTACCGCCAAAGGATGTAGAGTTGGCGGTTAAAATGATACTGGAAGAAATGACTCAGTCGCTGGTGAATAATCAGCGTATCGAGATAAGAGGGTTTGGCAGTTTTTGCTTACACTATCGCAATCCACGTGTTGGACGGAATCCAAAAACTGGAGAAACCGTTGAATTGCCGGGTAAATATGTGCCCTATTTTAAGCCAGGTAAAGAACTGCGGGAGCGGGTTAACGCTGGAATCGACAAGTAAGCTCGGCCTGCAGGTAGTTTAATTAAAAACGGTAAAGCGAGAGCTTTGCCGTTTTTTTTCGGAGATGGAAATGACAAAAGTAAAACGATGGATTGGACTGCTATTGCTGCTTGTTTGTGTCTTGATTGGCATCTGGATTGTGCAGGATAACCCTCTGGAAGTGCCTGTTACGCTGCTCGGCTTTTCCTTGCAGCAACTGCCCCTTGGTATCTGGCTACTGGCGGCTTTTCTCGCTGGTAGTGTGCTTAGTTATGTGGTCAGTTTGCCGGGCTCTGTTAGTCAAAGAGCACAGGCTAGACGCCTGCAACGCCAGCTGGGTCTTGCGGAAACCGAGATAAAAAACTTGCAATCGACGGCCCCCAAAGGCTAAAACACCCGCTGCTAAAAGAACTTGAAAATGCCTGTTGCCATCATTGATAAGCGCATTATTGTCGCTTTAGATTACCCCAATAAATCCTCTGTTCTGGCTTTTGCCGATAGTGTCAGCCCTGACCTTTGTCGTCTAAAAATCGGTAAAGAGGTGTTCACCCACTCCGGGCCGGAGTTGGTGAGAGCTCTGGTTGAGCGTGGGTTTGATGTATTCCTCGATCTTAAATTTCACGATATTCCCAGTACCGTTGCCAAGGCTGTTAGCGCTGCTCTGGACCTCGGGGTGTGGATGCTCAATGTGCATGCGCTGGGCGGCTCTCGAATGATGGAGGCCGCGCGGGAAGCCCTTGAACGCCAGGGCGGTGACTCCCGTTTGATCGCTGTGACGGTGCTGACGAGTATGCAAGATAGGGATCTCGCTGAACTGGGTATAACAATGCCGGCAGCGCAGTTCGCGGCACAATTGGCAGGGCTTGCCAAACAGAGTGGCCTGGATGGCGTAGTGTGCTCGGCACAGGAGGCCAATACCATAGCCAGGCAGCACGGCGATGGTTTTTTACGGGTCACACCGGGCATTCGGCCTGCCAATCTATCTTCGAGCGATGATCAACGGCGTACCATGAACCCCCGCCAGGCTGTTGATGGGGGCAGTAGTTATCTGGTCATCGGACGCCCGGTGACACAGTCAAAAGACCCGGTGGCGACACTACTTGCGATAAAAAAGGAAATTGGAGAAGATGGCGGGGAGGGATGGACCCTCTAAGGCTATTATTTACATGGAGCACTTCGGTGCATGGAGTCAAGTATGAAAGCGATAAGGACGATATTAGCTTGTGTTTGTGCAGTTATATTACTGGGGGTGGGTACAGCGGGCCCTGTTTTTGCGGATGAGATGGCTGAGTCTGACGGAGCTGTTGTTTCGACCGTCAATATTAATACCGCCGATGCGAATAAACTTGCTGAGGTATTATTTAATATTGGTGAAAGCAAAGCCGAGTCGATTGTTAAGTATCGTGAAGAGCATGGGCCTTTTACCAGTAAAGAGCAGTTGATAAATATCAAGGGTATTGGTGGGAGCACAGTTAAGAAAAATGAAGCATTAATCACCTTGTGATATCTCAGTGCCGATAACAAAATGGTCACGCCTAGACGTGGCCATTTTGTTATTTATACTATCGTTTACGGCAACTAGTGAATATAAATGGCTCAACAAAATAATACCGTTTCGATCATGGTCGATATTGCGTTAATAGTTCTGACAGGATATTTTAGTTACTTCCTGCGTTTTGGCGAGCTGAGCTTGCCACCTTACTACCACCTGTTTATTTTTTCCGCGAGTTTGATGGCGGGCCTGACGTTTATCGTTGGGAATTCCTACCCGCAGGCGGGCTCAAGTCTTAAGGCAGTACTTTTCTATTTTTTTAGTCGCGTGATTCTGGGCTTTAGTATTTTCATGCTGCTGGTGGTGTTTCTAAAAGTCACGCAGTTATATTCACGGCTTTGGCTGGGCTGGTGGATACTGCTGGCAATATTTATTCTATTTCTTTCCCATGTTGGCTATTATCGGGTGATTGCTGCTCTGCATGCGCGGGGCAAGATGCAAAAGAAGGTATTAATTATTTATAGTAGCGAACAGGGCTACGCTACTTTGAAAAATATGGAAAGTGCAGGTTATCGTATCTGTCGAGAAGTCGACCTGCAGGAAGATGCCTTGGCTTATGAGGGTTTGGCGGGGCTTGTTGACAGTGCTGGGGCGCAGGAAATTTGGATTAGTATGCCATTTAGCGATTGTTCGAGTATTGATAATATCAGCTACGAGCTGCGCCACAGCCTAGTTAATATCCGTTTTATCCCACAGTTTGATGACGTCAAATTGCTCAAACATCGGATAAGCTATCTCGGCTCTCAATATACGATTGATCTTAGTTACACTCCCCTCGATGGTTTCAATCGTGCTATAAAGCGGCTCGAAGATGTTGTTTTGGCGACTCTTATCGGTATTTCGGTGATTCCTGTGTGTCTTCTTATTGCCCTGGCGATTAGATTGACCTCCAATGGCCCCGTGTTGTTTAAGCAAAAGCGCCACGGTATGGGCGGCGAGAAAATTCAGGTCTATAAATTTCGCAGTATGGAGGTACACAGTGAGGAGAGAGGCGTGTTAAGTCAGGCCGAAGTTGACGACCCACGGATACCGCCCCTCGGCCATTTTTTACGCAGAACCAGTCTCGACGAATTACCGCAATTCTTTAATGTGTTGCAGGGGCGAATGTCTATTGTCGGCCCACGTCCCCATGCCCTGGTCCACAATGAATATTACAAAGATCTGGTGGAATCTTATATGTGGCGCCATAAAGTCAAGCCGGGTATTACGGGTTGGGCCCAGGTTAATGGCTATCGGGGTCGTACGGATACCCTTGAAAAAATGAGCAAGCGCGTCGAGCATGACCTCTGGTACATTAACAACTGGAGCCTTTGGCTCGATCTGAAAATCATTCTGAAGAGTTGCTATAAGGGTTTTTTCCATAAAAATGCGTATTGAATATGATACTTGGGAAAACATTAGGTAGCCCGAAACAGGGTATGTCTTATTTGAGCTTTTTTAGACGTAATCCTTCTTCTACCAGCACGGGCGTGCCGCAGGTATCCGTGTTGATGGTTTGCATGGCAAACTATTGTCGCTCACCGATGGCAGAGGGTATGTTGCGAGGCGAGTTACTTGAGCGTGGTCTGTCGGAGTATATTCGCGTTGATTCGGCCGGTACTCACGTATCAAGAAAGGGCCAGCGGCCCGATATCAGAGCCCAGCAGGTTGTTTTACCTGCGGGTGTGGATATTGCTCGCTTGCGCTCGCGCAGTATTCAGCCTGCCGACTTTGTCGAGTTTGACTATATTCTCGTCATGGATGAAGGTAACTATCAAAGTGTGGTACAGCTTTGCCCGGGGGAATATCACCATAAGTTAGCAATGATAATGACTTTTGCTCCCCAGGCAGGTGTGACCGAAGTTCCAGATCCCTACTATAGTAATAAAGCAGGCTTTCAGCAGGTGTATACTTTTCTTGAACAGGCGATTAGCGGCCTGGTGGAATCGATTAAAAACACACATGGTTTGCTCTAGTCTTGCCTTATTAACTGCCAACCTTAATGTGTTCGATGTATTACCTATTTTGGACGGGTTCTGAACATGGATGAAGCGTTTTCCCTGGTTAAGGTGGAGCATGGGGTCGGATATGACGGATGATAAAGAATCACTTGCAGAAAAGTTTTTGCAGTATTTTCAGGTTGAGCTGGTTGTCAGCGCTGAGGATAAACAGGCAGTTTTCGAAGTACGTTACCGTGTTTACTGTGAAGAGTTTGGTTATGAGTCAGGGGAAAATTTCCCCGACAAGGCTGAAACAGATGAATATGATGAAAAATCTTTGCACTGTCTGATTAGGCATAAGAGTAGTGGTAAGGCAGCAGGTTGTGTGCGCCTGGTGCCGGCGCTCAATGGTGAGGATGGTCTTTTGCCGTTTGAAAAATATTGTTCCGAGGGAATAGATCAACCCTTTGTCGAAAGCCTGGGTCTTGGCAGGAATGATATGGCAGAGGCATCTCGGCTAGCCGTTGATGGTGCATTCCGTCGTCGAGCAGGTGAATCTGCATCGCGTTTTGGTGATATCAGGGTTATCGAGTGCACGGCAGGTGAAAAAAGAACATTTTCCCTGATTGCTATATCAGCATTGCTAGCTTGTACTGCTTTAGCTGACATGGCGGGGCGGCCTTATGTTTTTGCGATGATGGAGCCCTTTTTGCCGCGTTTGTTAAAGCCTTCCGGGGTTCTGTGGCAAAAAGCGGGTGAGACCATTCAGTATCATGGTGAAAGGGCGCTCTATGTGATTAAGCCCCAATCTATAATTGATAATATGGTTCCTGAACTTAAGGCGCTCTACTTTGGTATACATCAGCAAATTGCTAAAACCTATACGGCAGAAAAGTTAAGTCTCGGCTGAAAATAAGAGGCTGTGAGAGGGGGAAATGGAATGCTACCAGAACACTTCGACTATGAAACCGCCTTTTCACGTAATCTGGGCTGGGTCACCGAAACTGAGCAACAAATATTACGTGCCAAGCGTATTGCCATTGCCGGTTTGGGTGGGGTTGGAGGCAGCCATCTACTAACGCTAACCCGTTTGGGTATTGGTTCTTTTAATATTGCCGACCTCGATATATTTGAGCAAGAGAACTTTAACCGGCAGGCGGGTGCCAGTATCCGCCATGTGGGTCGTGAGAAAATTGAGGTGCTTGCCGAACTGGCACTGGATATTAATCCTGAATTGAATTTGGGTGAATTTTCTTCCGGTGTTGATATCGATAATCTGGATGCCTTTCTTGACGGCGTTGACCTCTATGTCGACGCCCTCGATTTTTTTGCCGTAGAAATACGCCAGGCTGTTTTTGCCGCTTGCGCTGAAAAGGGTATTCCTGCCATTACCGCGGCTCCCCTGGGCATGGGTGTGGCTTTCCTGGCCTTTTTGCCGGGGCAGATGAGCTTTGAAGAATATTTCCGTTTGGCAGGTCAGACGGAAGATGAGCAACTACTACGCTTTTTACTGGGCCTATCGCCAGCGATGCTGCAAGTGAAATATCTGGTTGACGACACGCGCCTCGACCTCAATGCCCACAAGGGGCCATCGACACCCATGGCCTGCGAGCTTTGTGCGGGTATGGCGGGTACCCAGGCATTGAAAATTCTCTTAAACCGGGGGCAAGTACCTGCAGCTCCGCATGGTCTGCATTTTGATGCTTATCGCAATAAAATGGCAAAAACCTGGCGGCCAACGGGTAATAATAATCCTGTTCAGCGTCTGGGTCTGAAGATTATACGCAAGCGGCTTTCTGCAAAATTGGCTGCCCCCCCTGAGACAAAAGAGGCTTCACTGGTAAGCCCTATACAAAGAATATTCGACTACGCGCGCTGGGCACCGAGTGGTGACAACACCCAGCCCTGGCAGTTTGAAACTCTTAGTGACGAGCAATTTGTTATTTACACGCGAGATACACGAGACTGGTGCGTCTATGACCTGGCCGGTCGCGCGAGCCAAACATCGGTTGGCACATTGTTGGAAAATATTTCAATTGCCGCTCAAAGTGAAGGTCTTGAAGCGAAGTTTTCTCTACGCGACCCCGCAGTTGATGCCGAGCCCGTTATCGATGTTCATTTGACGGCTTTGCTCCAGTCCATTACTCAGCCATCTCTACTCCCCTATATTAAAACCAGAAGTGTACAGCGCTTGCCCTTGTCAACCAGGCCCTTGATGGCACGGCATAAACAGGATCTTGATGAAGCAGTAGGGCCGGGTTATCGCCTTATCTGGATAGAGGGGCGTCAGAAGAAGTGGCAAATGGCGCGACTATTGTTACGTGCAGCCAGTATTCGTCTGACCATACCAGAGGTTTATGAAGTTCATAAACAAATTATTCATTGGGATGCTCAGTTCAGTACCGACCGCATTCCCGATCAGGCTTTGGGGGCCGATGCCCTAAGCATAAAAATGATGAAGTGGGCCTTGCAGAGTTGGTCGCGGGTTAAAATGCTCAACCGCTATTTTGCCGGTACCCTGATGCCGAAAATACAGCTGGACCTGTTGCCGGCCCTGCGCTGTGCTGCTCACTTTATTATTGTTGCCGATGAGCCGCGTAACAAAACAGCCGACTATTTAGAGGGTGGGCGAGCGACCCAACGCTTTTGGCTCACCGCGACCAAGCTGAGCCTACAGTTACAACCGGAGATGACGCCCTTGATTTTTTCGACCTACTCTCGAGAGGGGCGTCGTTTTACCGATAGCAAGGACAAGTTGTCTGAAGCCGATACCCTGCGTCTGGAGCTGGATGCTCTAAGCGAAGGAGAGGTCGATGCCGTCTTTATGGGGCGACTTGGTTTTGGTACTAGCGCCTCTTCACGTTCTTTGCGCAAGACTCTACAACAGTTAAAAAAAGTACAAAATTAACCGGACAGTCGAGCACTACTGAGCGACTTCCCAATTGATAAATTAGCCGCGCCAACTGATTGTCTCAAATTGGCTGAATACCGATACAACGGGTTTTATAGTGACGATGAAACATCTCAATAGAATGGCTTTATTTGTATTGATGGCCTGCTCCTCTTCTTTAGTGGTGGCAGAGGCGACGCCGGTGACCACCAAAAAACTCGCCGATGTCTTGTTTTATCCGGTACGCGATGCACCGGCCACTACGCTGAGCTTGAATGACACGCGCGTCAGTACCGAGCTCAAGGGTATTCTTAAAGGCATTGAGGTCCGGGTGGGAGACAGTGTTAAAAAGGGCGATGTCGTTGCCAGTATGGAGTGTGAAGACTATGAAATTGCTGTTACTCAAGCTAAAGCAGCGCTCACGGCTGAGCGAGCCGCGTTAAAGTTTGACCGCTCTCGACTCAAAAAAGTGACCCAGTTGTCGAAGAAGAAAAATATTTCCACGGAAGAGGTCGAGCGACGTACGTCCAATGCGGCTATTTCTGCAGCGGATGTCGGGGGCTTAAAGGCATCTTTAAAGGCGACTGAACGAGCCGTCGCTAAATGCGCTATTCGTGCACCCTTTGATGCGGTGGTGATTTCTAAATTGGCTAATCTCGGTGACTATCTGGTGCCAGGCAGCCCTATATTGCGTTTATTGGACAGGGATAATGTTGAGGTTTCCGCCAAAGTGCAGGAGCAGGATCTGGACTTGCTAAAGCAAGCCAAAGGGGTGGCCTTTATCGCTAACGATAAGCGCTACCCGCTAACACTGAGAGCGATCCTGCCACTGATGGAAAGCCGTATCCGCAGTTACGAAGTACGGCTGGAGTTTACTGTTAATAAAGCCCATCCTGGCAGCGCGGGACGTACAGAATGGCTTACCCCTTCACCTTTCTTACCTGCAGAATTATTGGTGAGGCGCAAGGGCCTGGGTGTTTTTCTGGTGATTAATGGCAAAGCTAAATTTGTCCCCATTGCTGGGGCGAGTGCCGGGCAGCCCGCCGCGTTCGGTAAAAACCTCTCAGCAGATAGCGCGATTATTATTAATGGACGCTTTAAAATAAATGATGGGGATACGGTTCGAGTCATCGAGCCTTAGACCTTATGTTTGCCAGGCTGCTACAAAATCACACGCTAACCAACCTTACCTTTCTGCTGGTACTCGTTCTCGGCTGGATGTCCTACCAGCAGCTTCCCCGCGAGCAGGATCCCAGTATTAATTTCAATTGGGTACAGGTCTGGGCGTACTGGCCAGGGGCCACCGCACCGGATGTGGAGACTCGAATTACCCGGCCGCTCGAAAATGGCATCAAGCGGGTAGCGGATGTGAAGTTTGTATCCAGCACTAGCCGTGAAGGTGTGTCCAGCATTTTGATCAGGTTCGACGACATCAGCGATGCAGAATTTGATAAGCGCATGACAGATTTGAGGCGCGAATTACAGGCAAGCCAAGATGAACTGCCGGCGATGGTGAAGCTACCCGAGGTCTTTGAAATATCGAGTTCGAAAGCATTTCCTACGGCTACGTTGGTAGTTTATGGGCAGGCAGCCGATGCTCTGCAGAATATTTCAAAAGGTGTAAAGGAAGATCTGGAGCGCCTTAATGGCGTTGATGATGTCTTGTCAGTTGGTGATAGAGGCGCTGAATTACAGGTCGAGTTTCTATCGGAGCGCTTACTTGGGCTGGGGATTTCCGCTGTTGATTTGGCGGATACCGTTAAGGCTTACTTTAAGGATCTTGCGGCGGGAGATGTGACCCTGGGGGATCAAAAATGGTTGATTCGCCTGGTCGGTACCAGCAGTAACCCAGACTATGTCGGTGCTTTTCCAATTGCCAGTGAGCAGGGAGAGGTGTTGCTGCGCAATATTGCCGATATCAAAAGAACCCGGGAAGACCCGAACGAGCTTGTTCGCTACGAAGGTAATTCTGCGGTCTTACTACTGGTTTATAAAAAAAGTAAGGTCAACAATCTGAAGCTGCTTGAGCAAGTAACGGATTATATCGAGCAGAAAAACCAGCTCTCGGAGCGAACCGGCGTCGAGTTATTTTTACTCGATGATCAAACGGAATCGACGAAGGCCGCTCTTGGGGTGATGGAGCGCAATGCGGTTATTGGGCTTCTTTTTGTGATGTTAGCGACCTGGATATTTCTTGGTTTCAAAATGGCACTATTCAGTAGTGTCGGTATTGTTTTTGTTCTGGCGGGAACGTTTGGGGTTATGAGCCTTATCGGCGAAACACTCAATATTTCGATATTGCTCGGTGTTGTTATTAGCCTGGGTATGCTCGTGGATGATGCTGTTGTTGTCGCTGAGGCCGCGCACTATCGCCTGCGGCGTGGCGTAGATGCAGTTCCCGCAGTGCGCGAAGCACTTCGGGAAGTGGTGCCACCAGTGACAACGGCGGTGCTCACCACCATCGCTGCTTTTTTGCCCCTGATGCTATTGCCCGGCGTGCTTGGGGATTTTATGCGCGTGGTGCCACTGGTTGTTAGTGTCGCACTCATTCTCAGCCTGGTTGAAGCTTTCTGGATATTACCTAGCCACATCATCGAATTTGAATCTGGCCTGGTCAGGCAAAGTAAGCTGCAAGTTTGGCGCAACAAGTTGATACGACAACTGAGAAGCCGCTATACACGTTTACTTATTATTGTCTTACGTCGCCCCAGGCAAGGGCTATACGGTATTTGCGTACTGCTGGCGCTCGTTGCGGTGATCCTAATTTCCGGTTTGGTGAGAATAGATTTTTTTGCCTCCGATTATTATCGGCTTTTTTATGTCAATGTCGAAATGCAACCCGGTACCACCCTGGAAAAAACCAGCTCGACGCTGGATAAAATCCAGCAGGTGATAGAGGAAGAATTGCACCCGGGAGAAGCGAGGGGGGTTGTGCATTACGCCGGACAGCAATTTACGGACAAAGAGGTGTTGACGGGGGATGATCGCGGTCAGATTTTTATCAGCCTCACCCCGGCGACCCCCGATAGTAGAGACATGCAGGAGATTATTAATGCGCTGGAAGATCGTGTTATGTCTGTGCCAGGGCCGATTAATGTTTCCTTTTTAAAGCGCAAAATGGGGCCTCCCACCTCCAAGCCCATCAGCTTGAAAATACGCGGTGACGATATTGTTGAAATTAGAAGAGCTTTAGTGAGTCTTAAGCATATTTTGACCGGCATGCCTGGGGTGGGTGATATTAGCGACGATGACACCCGGGGAGGGATGGAGCTCAGAGTGCAGCTCAAGCCCGATGCGATTACGCGAACAGGTTTAAGCCCGCAGGAAGTTGCGCGCGCCGTGCATCTCTATGTCGATGGTGAAATCGTTGCTAATACGCAATATCAGGGTGAAAGGCTAGATGTTCGCATTCGTGCCAAGCCTGCGACCCTGCAAGATATCGATACATTTTTGGCCTATACCATCGGTCTTAAAACCGGCGGTGGAATTGCCCTGGGAGAACTCCTGACCTATGAAGAGCAGACCACGGTAAGTAATATCAGGCATCAAAACTTTCGTCGGGCGGTGACGCTTGAGGCTAGCCTTGACGCGGCGATAACGGACACATTGAGCGCCAATAAGTTCATCAAAGAACAGTGGCAACAAGTCGCTACCAGCTTTCCCGGTATCAGTCTGGATTTTGCAGGAGAAATGGATGATGTTGGTGATAGCCTGGGGGCCATGTTGATATTGTTTGTATTGGGTCTTGGCCTGGTTTACCTCGTCCTCGGTACTCAGTTTAATAGCTATCTACAGCCGCTTATCGTGCTTGCTGTCGTTCCTCTGGCTTTTATCGGCGTTGTTATCGGTCTTTTTATTAGCGCGAATCCGATGAGTTTATTTACCCTGTACGGCGCTGTTGCTCTAGCCGGCATCGCCGCTAACGACGCCATTGTTTTGATTGCGCGGATCAATAAAAATCTGAATAAAAGCATGACAGTGGCCGCTGCGGTCACCTACGCCGCCAGGCGCAGGGTGGTACCGATAATTATTACTTCTGTTACCACTATTGCCGGGTTATTTTCTCTGGCTGTAGGCCTGGGAGGGCAATCGTTATTGTGGGGGCCTGTTGCGACCACGATTGTCTGGGGTTTAAGCGTCTCTACCGTGTTGACCCTCTTCGTTATTCCACTGGCGTACCTGGTTTGTTTTAAGACGCCAGGCCCGCAAACTCTGACCTTGCAATTACCCGATTCTGCGGGGGGGTTACCCGGACATTTTCTCAATAGAGTGGTATCACTATTTGGCGGGTCTCAAAACATCCGAGATGAAAAACTTGCGCTTGTGTTACTCGATCCCCAGCAACGTGAATGCTATAACGAAGGTCTTGCCGCTTTGCAAACAGGTGATACCAGCCTGGCAATAAAGAACTTTGAGCTGCTGACCAATGAAAACCCAGCCGTGGGTGCCTACAGTTTTTTAGCGGCTCAGGCGCTCATTATTCATATGCAAAACCATGGCTGGGATATTGGTTTCATGCCACGAGCGCAGCGTTTTTTAAACAGGTCGAAAACTCTGGGCTTACCAGAGGAGCAATTAATTAAACTCACCAAGGCCTGTGCTTTATTAGATCAGCAGGTTTCTGATGGCGAATGAACGTTGTGGCCTGGCACCATCGGTCGATTGCGTGCAGTTTTTTTCGCTTATGGGGGCATTGGTGTAGCCCTGTGTATTGCGCTATTGTGCCGGTATTGGTGGCGTTCACCTAATATCGCTATCAATGACGTCGTTAGAAGAGTGGCCGAGTTGAGTGTCAAATAATATGAGAGTTCAGGGAAACAATTTCAAAATCCAAGACAGTAACGCCAACGTTTTTTCCGCCCCTGAAGGTCAATCTATGGCTGGGCATTACACTGCTTTGTTTGTTATTGCAGGCTTGTGGGCCAAAGTTGACGCTGGAGGAATACCTTCAGCGCGCCAGAACTGCAATCGAGCAGGGTGACCCGAACACAGCCGTTGTCGATTTGAAAAATGCTTTGCAGATTAGCCCAACAAATGGTGAGGCTCGTTGGCTGCTGGGCTCGGTTTACGTACAGCTCGAAGATGGCGTCTCAGCTGAAAAAGAATTACGCCAAGCGCAAAACAATGGAGTCTCTCTGGACTCTCTCATTGTGCCCCTTGCTCAGTCGTTGTTCTTGCAGAACCGGTATGATGATTTGATCAATGATATCTTACCCTCCAGCGACCTCACACCCGGCCACCGTGCGGAGTTACTGGCGATTAGAGGCCAGGCCTATATCTATCAGGGGAAGCTCGAGAGAGCCCAGGAGGTACTGGATAAAGCCCTCAATATCGATGATCAGACAATCACTGCTCTGGTGGGACACGCCCTGGTAAATATGGCTGCGGGCGATCTCGGTGCAGTGCGGGGGTGGCTGGAAAGAGTGCTTGCTATTGCACCTAACCACCATCAAACATGGGGGTTGTTGGCGCGCCTTGAAGAGCGCAGTGGTAATTTTGATGCAGCACAGGAAGCCTATACCAGGGCTATAGAGGATAACCTCAGGCCGGCAAAGTACATTCTGCTGCGCGCACTGCTGTCTATTCAGCGCGAGCAATTCGATAGCGCCGAGAGTGATCTAAAAAAACTACCCAATACTTACTTCGCGAAAGATTATGCCCTCGGGTTAATTCAGTTTCGTCAGGAGAACTACAGCGCAGCGCAGAATTTCTTCGAGCTCGCTTTAAATAAGCAAGATGACTACGCGCCGGCAATGTACTTCCTTGGTCTCAGTCATTTTATGCAAGGCCATGAACAGCAGGCGGATAGTTATTTAAGTCAATTCCTTAAGCGCGCCCCACGCTCGACTTCAGCGGCAACCACGCTGGCGAATTTGCAAATACGACGGGGCGATTTAAACGAGGCCGAGGCACTACTCAATGCAGTGCTAGCGCAAGATGCCGAAAATGAGCAGGCCCTTGAGTTGATGGCCGGTACCTTGCTTGCTCAGGGCAAGCAGTCCCGTGCCATCGATATTTACCAGAACCTGGTGGAATTAAATCCCGAGTCCTCTGAAGTACTTACCAAGTTGGGCCTGGCTTTATTATCGCGCGGAGAAATCTCCCTCGGTACCGCCAATCTCGAAAAAGCCATTGCCATGGCGCCGGGTGAAGATAGGCCCCAGCTGGCATTATTCATGGGACTATTGAGCAGTGGCGAAAAAGAAAAGGCACTGACGGCAGCTGAACAGTGGGTGGCTAACAAGCCAAAAAACAGTTCGGCCCTGCTTGCGCTGGGCTGGTCTTTACTGGCTAATAACCAGCTGGCGGCGGCTAAAGGGGCCTTTGAAGAAGTACTTGTTGTTTCGCCTGGCAACCCCAGTGCCACGCAGAATTTGGCGGTGCTAGCAATAAAAAAGGGTGATGCCATGGCGGCAATCACTTACTACCAGGCGAGTCTTGAGGTCTACCCCAACCATGTGGGCACCATCACCTCCCTGGCCAAACTTCAACTGCGTCTTGGCCAGCGTCAACAGGCAATTCAGGGTCTGGAAAAAGTCTGGCAGCGTAACCCAGCCCACGTTGAACCGGCGGTAATGCTGGGTCGGGCGCTGCTACAGGAAGGCGATAGTACCCATGCCCAGCAAGTGCTCTCTGCAAGTCTTAAAACGGACGCTGAAAACACCAGCCTCTTGCAGGCACTGGGTGTGGCGCAGGGTGAAAACGCTAACTATAACCAGGCGGTGGACACCTTCAAACGGTTGGTCGAATTACAGCCGAAGTCGGCACACAATTATTATCTGCTGGCGCAGGCCAGCTACAAAGCTGGCGATAGAAAGGGTTTTGCCAGTGCGCTGCAAAAGTCTTACCGCCTGGAGCCCGGTTCGCTCGATGTACAAATTGCGATGCTCGGTCTTTTATTAGAGCAAAAACAGTACGCCAAAGCACAGGGTATTGTCAGTGACATGGTCGAGAACCATCCCGATAATGCCGAGGTCTATGTACAGTCGGCTCGTGTGTCGCTAGTGCAGGGTAAGTTGAGCGACGGCTTTAAAGCCTACCAACAGGCCCACCGCCTGGCACCGCAGCGCAGTGACGTAGTGGTTAAATTAGCAATGTCCCAGTGGCAACTGGGTGAGCACGAGGTCGCTATTTTAACTATGGTAGGCTGGCTGCAGAAAAACCCCGGCAATCGTGTTGCTATCTATAATCTGGCAAACTTTTATTTACTGGCCGAAAGAAAAGCCGATGCTGTGCGGGCCTTTAGCGAAATCGTCGCGGTTCAGCCAAATCACGTTTCGGCCCTGAATAACCTCGCATCTCTGCTCAGAGAGTCAGATTCAACCCAGGCTCTGGAGTATGCTGAGCGCGCCTATAAACTGGCACCGAACGCCCCGGCGATAGCCGATACCTTGGCGATGATCTTACTCGCGGAGCAGGGGCAGGAAAAGCGTGCTATTCGGCTTCTCGAAAAAGCCGTGCAAGGGGCACCCGGCCACCCTGAAATCAGCTTTAACCTTGCGCGAGCACTGCTCGACAGTGGTGAAAAACAACGCGCTGTCGCGATCTTAAAGCAAAGGCCAGTTTCCACAGAAAGAACAGGCGGCGGCTTTACTGCGAGAACTTGGCGTTTAAAGGCTCGGGCAGCCGAAGCTCTTAACAACTGACTGGGTGTCGGCCTGGCCCCAGTCGAGTCCGTCATCATTCCGTCATCACTCGATAAGTTCAGACAGGTTTGCTCCCCCTTCATCAATCTATTTGCGAGCCCCAGTGTTAACAGGGGTTGTCGGGAAATGGCTTGCTCTTCGCAAAGAGCAAGCCATTTCCATCTGCTCGCCACACTTGGGCCTTTAATTCATGTTCCCGGTTTTTCGGCACCATTTGCTGGCTAGCCACGCAGGTGTCAGCTTTTTTTACAACTTTGTTAAGCCAAAACACTGACGACTTAATGCTATTGATGCCTTTAATCACCAGGCTCACTTGCTGGTGGCTCTGTATGTGAGCCCCTTTGTTCGTTAAATATTGCCCTATAACAAGGGCTTAGCGGTATATTTCTGGCGTGTTGTAAGTCTTGCTCTGGACACCGTGAGCTTATTATTGGTGATTTAGTGGGGCTGTGCCCGCAGTTGTCTTAAATAGACTGTCAGCTTTTTTTACAACTGCTTGTATTTTCTCTGTGTAAAATGCCTTAAAAAGGCTTTTATACTTGTAACTTACTGTTTTATAACGAACAAATATTTTAGGCACGCTTCATGCTTTATTT
>MAAC01006728.1_pt1 | contig 16429 bp, 9 predicted proteins | sample 1115981 | NCBI WGS metagenome assembly MAAC01 (sample SAMN04961126, study PRJNA320927) | seawater metagenome | isolation source: sample BD02T64 sea water enriched with oil for 64 days | place: USA:Gulf of Mexico | collected 2013-07-27 | reverse complement strand
GGCGTGATTGGCATTGGTACCCCCTGGAACTACCCCCTCTTTTTATCCATCGGCCCGGTGATTAATGCCATCGCCTCGGGTAATCGTTGCATGGTCAAGCTTGCTTCCAACTCACAAAATCTTTGTCGCTTATTACAGGGCTTGTTTCGCGACACCTTTGGTGATGACACGGCAGCCTATTTGCCCGGTCTTAGCGGTTCGGAGTTTTCCAGCCTGCCCTTTGATCACATCGTTTACACCGGCTCGGCAGAAAGCGGTATTAATGTCATGACGGCCGCCGCGCAAAACCTCTGCCCGGTGACGCTGGAACTCGGTGGTAAATCACCGACCATTATTTGTGATGACTACGACTTACAGGAAGCGGTGAGTCGCATTATGTACGGCAAGTACGTCAATGCCGGGCAGACCTGTGTTGCCCCCGACTACGTCTTTGTCCCCCGGCACAAGCGCGATGAATTCGTCCGCATTGCCGGTGAAATCATGCGTGAGCGCTATCCCGATACCAATAAAGATGACTACACATCAATCATTGACGAGCGCTCCTACACGCGACTAAAAGAAACCCTCGATGATGCTGTCGCGAAAGGTGCCGAAGCGGTACAGCTAACGACTGAAGGCTTTAATGATGAGTGGCGCAAGTTTCCACCCCACCTTGTGCTGGATATCAACGAGGAGATGCGTATTGCTCAGGAGGAGATCTTCGGCCCCCTCTTCACGGTGATGACTTACGACTCTCTCGATGAGGTGCTCGATTACATCAATACCCGCGATGCCCCCCTCGCCCTGTATTATTTCAGTAACGATAAAGCCATACAGGAAAGGCTGTTCTACGCCACCCTCTCCGGCGGCGTCACGGTGAACAACTGTATCTTCCATGTGCTGCAGCACAGCATTCCCTTTGGCGGCGTTGGTGCCAGCGGCATGGGCCACTATCACGGTTACGAAGGCTTTATGGAAATGAGCAAGCTGCGACCGCGCTTTACCTTTCCCAAGATCGGCAAGCCCGAATTGTTTTATCCGCCCTACACCAAGGCTCACGCCAGGCTGTACTCAATCCTCAACTTTTTTAAGCTTTAGTTGCTGAAGGAGACAGCAGAGATTTCTTAAGGCACAGCGACTAAAAAGCCCGCTGACAATATTGTCAGCGGGCTTTTTAGTACCTGAATTCAGGAGGGCTTACTTTCGATTTAACCATTCACCAAAAAGTGTACCCAGATACTGGCCCCATAACCGAGGGCAATCACCGGTGTCCACTTTAAGTGGCCAAAGAAAGTGTACTGGCCACGAGCCTGGCCCATCAGCGCAACACCCGCCGCCGAGCCAACCGACAACAAGCTACCACCGACACCGGCGGTTAGTGTCACTAAGAGCCACTGGAAGTGATCCATATCTGGCTGCATGGTCAGCACCGCAAACATCACGGGAATGTTGTCGACAATGGCCGACAGAATACCCACCAGCACGTTGGCCGTGGTGGGGCCGAGTTCGCCGTAAACAAATTCAGAGGCCATGCTCAGGTAGCCGATAAAACCAAGGCCACCCACCGCCATAATCACCCCATAAAAGAAGAACAGGGTGTCCCACTCGGCCTGGGCAATTTTAGAAAACACATCAAAATTATAGGGGTCTGCACCTGAACCGGGAGGGGCTTCAGTAGCCGCTGTCCACGACTTTGAGCGTTGACGCAGGTAGTAACCGTAAAACTTAAGATAGGCCAAACCCAACATCATGCCGAACACGGGGGGGATGTGTAGGAAGTTGTGAAAGCAAACGGCGGTGACAATCGTCATCAAAAACAGGCCAACAATGGCCATACCACCGTATTTTAGGCCCTCGTGTTTATCCTCTACCTCATCAGGCTTACCGGATGGTAAGGCGAACTGCATGATGAATGCGGGTATCAGGAAGTTAACGACGGAGGGAAGAAACAGGGCAAAAAACTCACCAAACTGCACAATCCCTTTTTGCCACACCATCAAAGTCGTGATGTCGCCAAAGGGACTAAAAGCGCCACCCGCATTGGCGCCGACAACAATATTAATGCAGGCAATCGACACAAAGCCGGGTTGCCCCTTGCCGACAGCCAATACCACAGCACACATAATTAAAGCGGTTGTCAGGTTATCGGCGACGGGTGAAATAAAGAAAGCCAGAATGCCCGTCAACCAGAACAGGCTGCGATAGCTAAAGCCCTTTTCGACTAACCAATTGCGCAGGGCATCGAAAACGCCCCTTTCCAGCATCGCGTTGATATAGGTCATAGCCACCAGCAGGAAGAAAAACAGCTCACCGTATTCAAGGAAATTATGGCGAATGGCGGGCTCAACCTCGTGGGGCAAACCGTGGGAATTATAAACCAGAGCAATTAATATCCAGATAAGACCAGCGGCAAGCAGTACCGGTTTGGATTTACGCAGATGAATTTTTTCTTCAAGAATGACGAAGATATAGGCAAAGGAAAATATGCCGATAGCCAAATAGCCAACCCAGTTGTGGGTCAGTTCTAACCGGGTGCCACCTTCGGCCGAAGCCATAACCGGCAAGGTGAATAAGAGGCCCAGGGCGAGAGCAAGATAAGGCTTAATCAATGGTTGTCTCCAGTGTATGGGTGCCGCGTTTAAGACACTGCCCCGTGTCGAAGAGGGACACAAGACAAGCTAACGGCAAGGGCTATGAATAGCGGGTGGGAGTTTATACCTAATAGCGCCATGGGTAAGCAAAAAAAGTGCCCGACACCGACTTGCATAACAAAAACAAGGGGTCTTTAGCATATTTGTAGTCGCGCAACCGACTCCCCATCGCCAGAAGTGGCAAAGACGGAAAAACGATCTAGACTCAAAGTGGCACGAAAACTTAGCAGTCAACAAAACAAGCAAGGCTAATTTTTATGGATGAATGGCAAATCGCTCAGGAAGAGCACCATAAGATAAATCCTCCAGGAGTCGTGCCCTCTTCTTCCCAACGATTGTCATCAAGACCCTGGCCACATAAAAGGCTAGGCAATCCCCGTACTCTATGCTCCGAGTTCCCCCAGGGGCTTTATATTCAGCGCATTTATCCTGCCCTTGTAGCAAGCAGTCCCCTCCTCCTTCACCGCCCTCGTTCAATTCTCCGAACATCACCCAGGGCCACCAATAGCCAGGCATCTGAGACATGGTAAATAAAGCGAAAGGAAGCGCTGAAAATAACAATATTGTGCTCGATGGTGCGGCCCAAGGTCTGCTCAACTCTCTCCAGGATCCCATCGTCAACATCACCGACAAGGGGCTTATTGAATTCGCCAACAAGGCCTGCCTGAGCCTGTTTGATTATACCGAGGAGGAAATACTCGGGCAGAACATTAAGATGCTGATGCCCGAGCCCTACCACAGCGAGCACGATGGCTATCTCGCCAACTATCAAAAAACCGGTATTAAAAATATTATCGGCACCGGTCGCGAGTTGCTGGCCCAGCATAAAGATGGCCGCACGCTGGCTATTTTCCTCTCCGTGAGTGAATACACGATCGGTGAGCAGCGTTTTTACACCGGTACCATCCGCGACCTGAGTCGGGAAAAAGAGGCCGAGATGGCCCTGGAGCAGGAGCGGAAAAAATACGCGGGCATTATCGGCGCCGCCCTCGACCCGATCATTCTGATCACGCCCCTGGGCAAGATCGAGTCGGTTAATCCCGCCTTTAGCAAAATGTTTGGTTACAGCGAGGAGGACGTGCTGGGGCAGAATATTAAACTGTTGATGCCCGAGCCCTACCACAGCGAGCACGATGGCTATCTCGCCAACTATCAAAAAACCGGCATTAAAAATATTATCGGCACCGGCCGCGAATTACAGGCGCGGCACAAAGATGGCTCTACCCTGGCCATTTTCCTTTCTGTCAGCGAATACCGGGTGGGTAATCAAACCCGTTTTACCGGCACCATCCGCGACATCAGTCGTGAGCGAGAGAGCCAGGCTCACCTGGCAAGCCTCACCACCAATGCAGATCTGATCTCCCGGGGCGACTACAGCCTCGACATTCGCCCCCGAGATCAGGATGACACCCTGGGTCTGGCACTGGCCCGCACCTCCGGTATTTTACGTAATATCGCTGAGATCGCAGAAAAACTGGCCACTGGCGATACTAGAGTCAGTGTTAAAGTACAGAGCGACGACGATGTATTGGCGCAATCGATTAATCGTATGGTCGCGACCATCACCGAGATTGCCGCCACCGCAGATGCGATCTCCGCCGGCGAGGTCGACACCCTGATCGAGGCCCGCGGGCCCGATGACACCCTGGGTATCGCTCTGGCGCGTTTAACCCACATTATTAGCCAGGTCAGCAGTGTTGCCGAACAGGTTGCCGCCGGCGATTATTCGGTGCGTCTCAGCAGCCAGGGCAATAAAGATAAGCTGTCACAGTCGATCAATAGCATGGTCGACGCCCTGGCCACGAAAACCGCTGAGAGTGATCGACAACTGTGGCTGGCGAGCGGCCTCAGTCAACTCAACGAGGCCCTGCGCCAAACGGCGAACATGCGCGCCATGGCGAAGGCGGCCTGTCAGTTCATCGCCCGATATCTGAATGTGCAGATCATGACCTTCTACATCCTCGAAGGCGAGGATCTCACGCTGCAGGGCAGTTACGCTTTTAATAAGCGAAAACACCTCGGTGACCGCATCGCCATCGGCGAGGGCCTGCTCGGCCAGGCCGCCCTCGACCAGGAAATGATTTCCATCACCGATGTGCCGGGTGATTATGCGCGTATCAACTCCTCCATCGGCGACGGCCAGCCAAGCAATATTGTGGTGATGCCGCTGGTTGCCGACGGCGTACTGCAGGGAGTGATTGAACTGGCGGCCTTTGTCGAGCTGGATGACCGCAAACTCGATTTTCTTCAGGCCCTCAAGGAGCCCCTCGGCGTGGTAATACGCTCCAGCAGCGAACAGAGCCTCAGGCTAGAATTGCTGGAGCAGTCCCAAACCCAGGCCGAGGAACTGCAAGTACAACAGGAGGAGCTCAAGGCCTCCAACGAAAACCTGGAAGAACAAACCAAGCAGTTACTGGCCTCACAGAAAGAGCTGAAGGTACAACGCGACGGCCTGCGAGACTCCAACCAGTTACTCAACGATAAAACCCTGGCCCTGGAAGAACAGAAAAACGCCATCGCCATGGCCAGTCAGGAGCTGGAGGTGCGCTCCAGAGAGCTGGCCATTGCCAGCAAGTATAAATCCGAATTTCTCGCCAATATGTCCCATGAATTGCGCACACCCCTGAACAGCTTTCTGCTATTGACCGATCATCTTGCGAAAAACAAGGAGGGCAATTTAAGCGCGGCACAAATTGAAGACCTGAATATTATTTATTCTGGCGGCAACGACTTGCTCACCCTGATCAACGATATTATGGATTTGTCCAAGGTTGAAGCGGGCAAATTGAGTGTCCAGATCGAAGACCATGAGCTGGAGCTCAGCAGTACTAATTTGCGCAATATATTCACCCCTAGCGCACTCAGTAAAGGGCTGAATTTCGAGACGCGTATCGAAGCGGGTTGCCCCAGCCATCTGCAGACGGACGTGCAGCGTCTCGAGCAAATTTTGAAGAACTTCCTCTCCAATGCCTTCAAGTTCACCGAGACCGGCTCGGTGGTGGTGAGTATTAGCGCCGCCCAGCGCGACCAGTCATTTCTCAACCCGGCTCTGCAGGGCAAGCCCTGCGTGGCCTTTGCCGTTAGCGATACCGGTATCGGCATTCCCGAAGACAAACAGGTGGAAATTTTCGCCGCCTTTCAGCAGCAGGACGGCACCACCAGCCGCCACTACGGCGGTACCGGGCTCGGGCTCACCATTTCAAAGGAGCTGGCCAAATTGCTCGGCGGTGAAATACAGCTGCACAGCGTGGCCGGTCAGGGCAGTACCTTTACCCTCTTCCTGCCCCGGGAGATGACACAGGAAATAAGCCAGGCATTAAGTCAACAAATCGTTCTGGATAGCGAGCCCAGCCAGGCTGCGTCGGCCCCTGTAACAATAGCGCCCGCAGCCTACACGGCAAGTACCGCGACCTCCACCCAGAGCCCGCTGAGCAACGGTGGGCCCACGAGCGAACAGCTACCAGGCCTCAATGCCAAAACCAGCGATGACAGGGAGCACATCAATAGCGACGACGCGGTGATTCTGATTATTGAAGATGACCCGGTCTTTTCCCGCCTATTACTCGATATCGTCAGGAGTAGCGGCAACAAAGCCCTGCTAGCCAGCAATGGCACCCAGGGCCTGTATCTCGCCCTGGAACACCGCCCCAGGGGTATCTTGCTCGATATGGGACTGCCCGATATGGCTGGTGAAAAAGTTATCGCCCAGCTGCGTTATCACGCCGAGACACGAGATATACCGGTGCATGTTATTTCTGGCCGCGAACCCGATAGCGAGCTGTTAGAGCAACAAAAAATTGGCTTTCTCCTAAAGCCCGCCAGTGAATCGGCGATCAATCAGGTACTGGCGAAAATAGAGCGCAATAAGACTTCGCCGATTGCCAATGCCCTGGTGGTTGCCGAAGCCAATAATGGTAGCGACGATATCGTCACGCTCCTCACCTCGCGGGGCATTCAAAGCACCCGTGTTAGCGACGGCCAGGGGGCGCTAAGCGCCATCACCCAGGACCCGTACGACTGCCTGATTCTCGACCTCGAACTGGCGGATATGGGTGGCTTTGAACTCCTCGAACAACTCAGCGCCCGGGAATCCATCCCCCCGGTGATTATCCACACCGCCGCAAAACTCAATCCCGAGCAGCGTGAAAAACTGGACCACTACTCGGCCATTATCGTCTTTAAAGAAGACCCCTCCTCCGAAGGTCTCTTCGATGAGGCTCTGTCATTTCTCAATAATATGCCCCCCAGCGAGACGGCTAGCGATCTTGCAAACAGTCCGGATGGTGGTGACGGCGATATTCTCAAGGGCCAGGTGGTACTGCTGGTCGATGATGATATGCGCAATACCTTTGCCCTGTCGCGCAACTTACAGGAACAGGGGATGACGGTTTTCGAGGCCGATAACGGCCAGAATGCCTTGCAAAAATTACAGGAACAGGCGGCGATCGACCTGGTGATTATGGATATTATGATGCCCGTGATGGATGGCTACGAGGCGATGCAGGAGATCCGTAAGGTCGATGCCTGGCGCGACCTACCGGTGATTGCCCTGACTGCCAGGGCCATGTCTGACGAGCGCGAAAAATGCATTGCCGCCGGTGCCAGTGATTACCTGAGCAAACCCGTCAATATGGACAAGCTGATCGCCATGTTAAAAGTCTGGCTTTACAAGGCATGAACGGCCATGACAAGGAAGAGCTGGAACTCGACCTGTTTATTGAACTCGTCAAACGGTATTTCGACTATGATTTCAACGAGTACCGACGCGCCAGTATCAAGCGGCGCATTCAGCAACTGGTGGTGCAGAACAACCTCGAGCACATCTGTGAACTGATACCCCGCGTGCTGTATCAGGAGGGTTTCCGCGACTCTCTCCTGCAGTGTGTCTCGGTCACAGTGACCGAAATGTTTCGCGACCCCTGGGTGTTTCTCACCTTGCGCAAGGAGGTGATGCCAGCGTTGACCATCTTGCCGAAAATTCATATCTGGCACGCCGGCTGTGCGACCGGGGAAGAGGTCTATTCCATGGCCATTCTCTTAAAGGAATGCGGCTTGCTCGATCACACCACGATTCACGCCACCGATTTTAACGAGGCCTCACTGGATATTGCCCGGCGCGGTGAATATCCCCTGGAAAACATCAAACAGCACACCAAAAATTATATCGCCGCCGGGGGGACCTCCTCCTTTGCCGATTACTACAGCGTCAAGGGCAAGTTGGCGGTACTGGACCCAACGCTGCGAAAAAACATCACTTTCTATCGCCACGATCTCGCCAAAGACGCGAGCTTCGGGAAGATGAATATGATCATCTGCCGCAATGTGCTGATTTACTTTCATAAGGATCTTCAAGATCGAGTCTTTGAATTATTTAATACCAGCCTCACCACCAATAGCTTTCTGGTACTCGGCGACAAGGAATCGACAGAATTTTCTGCACTTGCCGATATTTTTACTAATATATCTACTAGCAGTAAAATCTATAGGCGGACTTGATGGTCGATTACGAAGCGGTGGTCATCGGCGTTTCGGCAGGGGGCTTCGCCGCGCTGACGAAGCTAATGCAACTTATTCCTGTTGACTTCTCCCTGGCTATGGCCATCGTCCAGCATCGAAACGATGATCACGATAACTATTTATGCCAACACCTCGACAAGCACTGCAAGATTCCGGTCTCAGAGGCCACCTTCAATGGCCAGGTTCTACCGGGACATATTTATCTGGCCCCCGCCAGCTACCACTTATTGATTGAGACAGAACGGCTGTTCTCCCTCTCTGTCGAACCCGCCGTGTGTTTTTCCATTCCCTCCATCGACGTGCTCTTTGAAAGCGCCGCGGATGCTTACGCGGAGACACTGATTGGCATTGTTTTGACCGGAGCCAATGACGACGGCAGCCTGGGCTTGAAAAAAATCAGGGCGCGGGGTGGTTTGGCCATCGTTGAAGACCCGCGCAGCGCCGAGGTCAGCACCATGCCCCAGAGCGCCATCGATATTGCCGGCGCCGACCATATTCTGCCACTGCCTGAAATCGCGGGCTTTCTCGCAGGCATCGCCCATGGATGAGATCACTAATCCCGCGCTGCTGATTGTCGATGACAAGGTTAACAATTTGCACGCCACCTCGAAAATGCTCGAGCACTTTGACATCGACATTCACACCGCGCTCTCGGGCCGCGAAGCTCTGCAGGCCGTGCTCAATACGCCATTTTTTCTCATCCTTATGGATGTCAATATGCCGGGGATGGGCGGACTTGAAACCGTATCGCTGATTAGGGGCAATCATAACTATCGCAATATTCCCATTATATTTCTCACCGCCGAAGATGCCGATCAACAGGCATTGTTAAGCGCTTACAGCGAGGGAGGCGTAGACTACATTACCAAGCCCTTCCATCCCCTGGTGCTATCGAGCAAGGTTGAGCTTTTTCTCAACCTGAAATTAACCCAGCAAAAATATGTCAGGCTGGCAACCTCCGACGTACTCACCGGGCTGGCCAATCGACAGATGTACGCTCAGTTTCAGGAGTCGACCCTGAGCTACTCCCAGCGCAACAAATGTATTTTTGCCGTTTTATTTTTGGATCTCGATCACTTTAAGGCGATTAATGACACGCTTGGCCACGACGTCGGTGACCGACTGTTAAAGGAGGTGGCACACAGAATAAAGCGCGGCCTGCGTCAGAGCGACTTTATCGCCCGCATGGGGGGGGATGAATTTGCCATTATCCTGACTAACATTCATCACACCAAATATGCCGGCACCGTGGCCCAGCAAATCCTGCAGCGAATTGATGACAGCCTGGTGATCGACGGGGTCACCCTGCGTTGCAGTGCTAGCATTGGCATCGCCTGTTACCCCAGCTGTGGTGAAACCAGCAGCGAACTCAACAAGGCCGCCGATATTGCCATGTATAAAGCCAAGGAGTTGCGCCACAACATACAGTTTTTCTCCAACGAGATGCAGGATGAAATGGTCTACCGGCTGGATTTAATTAAGGGACTGAACAACGCTATTGAAAATAAAGAGCTGAGTGTTCTCTACCAGAAAAAGGTCTCCGCCGAGACCGCAAAGACAGTCGGCCTGGAGGCCCTGCTGCGCTGGAACCACCCCACCCTGGGCGCCATAGAACCGAGTATATTTATCCCCCTGGCGGAAGAAATCGGCTTAATTACCCGCATTGGCAGCTGGGTATTACAGGCCGTTGCCGAACAAATTGTCGAGTGGCGAGCCACATCAAGTGACGAATCTTGCCCTCCCGTCGCCGTCAATGTTTCCCCCATCCAGCTGAGTGAAGAAAACTTTGGGGAGAATCTCGAGAATTTACTCACCGACCTGGGCCTGCCATCCGGGGCCATAGAGCTAGAGTTAACGGAAACGGCGCTGATGGAGGATCCCGATACGGCCATACGCGTACTGAGCTATATCCAAAATATCGGCATTCGGGTCTCTGTTGACGACTTTGGCAGCGGCTATTCCTCCTTCAGTTATCTACGTAGAATCCCCATTGACTTCCTGAAAATTGATCTCTCGTTTACCCGAGACATCGGCACCAGCGACGATGCCGATGTCATCGTCAGGGCGATTATCAATCTTGCCCATACCCTGAAGTTCAAGGTCATTGCCGAGGGCGTGGAAACCCAGGAACAGGTAAAATTTCTCAGCGACGAGGGCTGCGATTACCTGCAGGGTTACTATTTTGGTAAACCCTCCCCCGCCAACACTTTTTCTCAGTAGTTCCGGCAAATCCTCGGGCCGCCCTTAAAACCCTTCCGTGTCACTTTCAAAGCCCCCATAAACTGCCCTATTGTACTTTTTAGCATCGCTGCTCCACTGGGCTCTCACTATTGAGCAGACCAATTTATTGGCGCCCCTAAAATAAAACCCATAAGGATTACAATGCAAAACGAATACTAATTTTGCTCAGTCTTACCCTGTTCCGTACGCTGGTTTTTGCAGAAGATAAAGACAATGCACGAGACACTATTTCATCCACCCCAGGAAACCTGCAGAGCCGCTGGGCTGTGGCAAATGATAAATTGCGGGATGAAGCCCAAATTAAAGTCTTTCAACAACTGTTATCCGCTGTCGATGCGGCAACAGCGCCCGCTTGCCGACAACGGTCGACAGCTAGAAATCGCGGAGCTTCTGAGCGAGTTGAAAAATAAGCTGGCACTGTGATGTTTAATGAAAGCACTGTGACACATTAAACACCGGCCTGAAATTCACAATATCGCCAACCCTGCCCACACAATAAATATAGAATTTTTTAATAGGGATTTTTGAATAGGAATGCTGGTTCGGAGCAGGCCCACGGCTTCAGCACTTATCAGGTGTGGGATCGCACAGTTAGCGTCTTCCACTGGGTCAAGGTCATTTACCGGATTGGCTGAATTAGCCTGGGTCTGATGAAATATTTATTGTTAATCTTGGCTGGCTATCATCGTACACATGGCCGCCGTCGTTATGAGTAAACTCAAAGAAAACAAGCCTATAATTTCTGCCATGTTCAGCGGTAAAAAAACATTGGCCGAAAGGCCCGTCGATTTAGAGGGCGAGGAAGAGAATAAATAATGAGTGGGTGGGCACCCGACTTATTTCAGGCGATGCTTGATCAGTCCCGATGAGCGGATATGTCCTTGCTTGCTACGATAAGGCGTTTGAATAGCATGGTTTTCATGGTGACCTTGTTGACTACCGTAAGAAAGCCCGTAGTGAAATTTTGAGCTGCCGCCACCCAGGTGAAGTCCCAGGGATGAACTCGACGAATGATGGGAAACCGTAAGATCACCCGCAGTGTGATGAGGTCGGTAAAGGTAGGGATAGCTTCGCGGGCGATACACCCGGTTTTCGACCACAACCACAGGCGCGGGAGCCGAGGCTTTCCTGGCCTCAACCTCATCGTGACGCAACTTTGCACGCAACTTGCGATCGTCTTGCAAACGCTTGGTGGTGGCGGCCATTTGATCGAGGCGAGTTTGCAATTCATCGGTCGAGGTGTTTTGTTGATAGCTCGGGCGCTCGAGGGTTTCAAGCGCAACGGCATTTGTCCCCGGATGGTCACCAAAACTAACGCGACCCTGAGCATCGACCGATTTATAGATCAATTTATTTTCTGTAGGGGGGGCTACCTGGCTTTCAAGCTCGACCGTAGCATTTGCCACTTCTTCCGCAGTAGCGAGGGTGGCCGTTAAAGCAAAGGCGATAAGCAGGCTAAAACGCCCCGCTGTATCGGCGCTTCGCCTCAACGTTTGCGGCACTATCATTAATCTGTTCATGTTTGCATCATAGTCCGAAACCGTGTTGCTTGTTGTGCCAAACAGCGCATTCGTAGTGAAAATGCACGCGCTGCAGGGTTTGGCGCTTGTCTAGTTTTTGTCTCGCGACAGTAAGACACCCTTCTCTTCCAGCGCAGTGATATTGACACGGCTATAGCCAAGTAGTTCGCTCAACACATGACCATTGTGCTCACCGAGAAACGGAGCTTCCAGGTCCAGCAATTCCGGAAATTGCGAAAAACGCAGGGGTACACCGGGGATTTCAACCTCGCCAAAGGTGCGATCGGTGACCGTTCTCACCGTTTGTCGCTCTTTCAAATGAGGGTGCTTCATCGCTTCGGCAACGGTCAACATGGGGGCCACCGGAACGCGATGTTTCTCAAGCACACGGATCGATTCTTCGTCACTGGGCATGGAGGCCAGCCAGGCTTCGATAATCTCCACCAGTTCGAAACGGTATTTAACGCGCTCGCGCAGGTCTTTAAAACGCTCATCTTCAACCAACTCGGTTTGGCCCATGGCCGCACAAAGATTAGGCCATTGGGTAATCATGGCGATAATCACTATCTGCGAGGTTTTACCCTGAAACAGGCCAAGGGGACTCACGGCAAAGTGGTGCTGGCCCGAACGCGTCGGCTCAATATGGCCATCACTGGCGCTGTACATTTGCACGTTGACTTCGTGGCAGTGGAAATAGGAGTCGAGCAGAGAGATATCGAGGTACTGTCCACCGTGGCCGCGCTCGCGATGAAACAGCGCGGCATTAATGGCCGACAGCGCGTGAACGCCCGTATTCACATCCCCCAGACCCAACATCGGTAAATAGGCGGGACCATCCTTTTCGCCAATCATGCTGGTGACACCCGAGTAGGCCTGGGCGATGTAATCAAAGCCCGGCAGTTTTGACAGTGGCCCAGTCTGCCCAAAGGCTGAGAGGGAACACATAATCACTTCCGGATTCAACGCGTGCACCGTATCCCAGTCGAGGCCCAGTCGGGCGATAACACCGGGTGAAAAGTTCTCCATCACAATATCAACGTGGGGCACTATCTCTTTAATAATCTGCTTCGCTTCGTCTTTACTAAAATCAAGGCAAATACTTTGTTTACCCCGGTTTTGCTGAATGTAATAGGCGCTGCGTTTATTCTTAATATAGCCAACACCGCGTACCGGATCGCCGTGGGGTCCCCACTCCACCTTGATGATTTCGGCCCCCATTTCGGCCATTAAACGGGTCGTTGTCGGGCCGGCCAGGTACTGGGTAAAGTCGAGTACTTTAATGCCATCGAGCACGTGTTTCACTGTCATCGTATTCACTCCTGTGTCTTAAAAAAACAAAAACTATTCGCCTCTCATCAAGTTATCAATAAAGGCAGGGGCCAAGAGAAAGGCTGTTCCCGTCCTCTCGAGACTGTGGCAGAATAATTTATGTCAACAGCCTCCATAATAGCAATAGGAAAATAAAATGAGTGAAATAAGCGAGGGAAGCGTTAGCGCCAATGGCATCGACTTCCATTATTTAGAGGCCGGTGAGGGCCCGCTGGTACTGTGCATGCACGGCTTCCCGGATAATGCCAATAGTTACCGTGCACTGATGACCCTGCTGGCCGCTGCAGGCTATCATGTGGTGGCACCCTTTATGCGCGGCTATGCGCCGACCGGCCTCGCCCCCGATGGGCGTTATGACTCGGCCCTCTTGGGTCTGGATGTCGCCGCTTTAATCGACGAGTTGGGGGAAGGCCATGCAGCGGCGGTAATTGGCCACGACTGGGGCGCCTTTGCCACTTACAGCGCGGCAGCTTTTGTACCGGAAAAAATCGATAAAATTGTCACCATTGCCATCGCCCACCCCGCTGCTTTGCTCGGCAAAATGGGCCTTGATTACGAGGTGATTAAAGGGGGCTGGCACGCCTATTTTTTCCAGTTGCCCAATGCTGCACAGGCCGTGGCACACAATGATTACGACTTTCTGCAGCGCTGGTGGCAGGACGCTTCACCAGAATTTACTATTCCCGCTGAGCTTATCGCCGGCGTAAAAGACACCTTCCGCAACGAGGGCACCCTGGAGGCGGCGATTAATTATTATCGCCACACCTTTAACCCCGCTGGTGCAGATCCAAAGCTTGCTGAACTGACGCAAAAAATAGCCGGGCCTACGACTGTGCCCTGCCTCGCTTTCCACGGCACCCGTGACCGCCCGGGACGGCTCGAAACCTTCGAGGGCATGGATCATCTTTTTAGCAATGGACTGGAAAAAGTGGTGCTGGAAGGCACCGGGCACTTTTTGCATTTGGAGCGACCCGACGAGGTCAATGCAAAAATTATTAGTTACTTAAAAGCTTAAATTCAAACCCCAAAAGAAAGGCAAAAGGAGATGGTCTTACTGCTGAACCACCTCCTTTAACTATTCCGCTATAACGATACTCTGCGCTTTAACCCGGTAAAAACATGCCACCATTAACGTGCATGGTTTGGCCGGTAACAAAGGAGGAACCCTCTGACATAAAGAAAGACGCAGCCGCGGCGATTTCCTCTGGCTTACCACTGCGTTTCATCGGCACGGCGTCCTCCATCTTTTCAACAAAACGGTCGGTGATGGTCTCGCGCAAACCCTCGTGCATAATTAAACCGGGCACGATGACATTCACCGTCACCCCATTCGGCGCCAGGTCGAGTGCCAGAGAGCGGGTATAGCCGAGAACCCCCGCCTTCGCTGCTGCGTAACTACCCCAGTCTCTGGGTGGGTTATAGGCGGCAAGGGAGGCAAAATTAAGAATACGCCCAAACCCCGCTTCAACCATTTGTTTAGAAAAGGCACGGCAAAGAAAGAAAGTGCCGTACATATTGACCTTCACCACTCGGTCCCAGGTTTTAGTATCCATCTCCCAGGCTTTGCCTGGGCCCTGAATACCGGCATTATTAATCAGGTAGGCGATGTGAATACCGCGCTGCTCTAACTCTGTCGCCAGCTCCTGAACCAGCTCTTCTTTGGTAATATCGAGGGGGAAAAGTGTGACCATCTTGCTCTGCTCCTCGTTCAGCTCCCGAGCGCGCCAGGCATCCAGCTCATCGGCTTTGCGATCACAGCCAATCACCGGAATACCCTCAGCAATCAGTTGCTTCGTCATGGCCGTACCGAGGCCACCAATGGCGCCGGTGATTAAGGCATAGCCTCTTTTGGCTTCTCTCTTCAGGTTTGTGCTCATTTTATTTTCCTTATTAGTTTTTATCGTGTTTGTGAAACTAACCACTGCTATCAACAACGTGGCGAATCATTACAAAGTGATTTCTCAGGATAAATAAAAAAAGGCCTGCTTTACAAGAGAAAGCAGGCCTTTTTAGCCTGTGTAAAAAATCACACAGTGGGCATAAGTAATTTACGGAATATATTTACATATGCTTTTTCAGCTCAAGTCGAGCAATTTGATTGCGGTGAACTTCATCGGGGCCATCGGCAATTCGCAAAATACGCGTATGGGCATAGGCGCGGGCCAGACCGACATCTTCGGTGACACCACAACCGCCATAGACCTGAATCGCATCATCAATGATCTTCAGCGCAGCAATGGGTGCGGCAACTTTGATCATGGCAATTTCGGCACGGGCGACTTTGTTACCCACGGTGTCCATCATGTGGGCGGCTTTCAGTGTCAGCAAGCGCGTCATTTCAATACTGATGCGAGCATCAGCAATACGCTCTGACCAGACACTCTGCTCAGAGATTTTCTTGCCAAAGGCGACGCGACTCATCGCCCTTTTACACATGAGTTCCAGTGCGCGCTCGGCAACACCAATTACGCGCATGCAGTGATGAATACGGCCTGGGCCGAGGCGACCCTGGGCAATTTCAAAACCACGGCCTTCGCCCAAGAGTATGTTGGATGCCGGTACACGTACGTCTTTAAACACCACTTCGGCGTGGCCGTGGGGCGCATCGTCATAACCAAACACCGGCAACCAGCGCTCGACGGTGATACCCGGGAGGCCGGGTTCAACCAGAATCATTGACTGCTGGACGTGCTTGGCAGCGGAGGGATCCGTTTTACCCATGACAATCCAGATTTTACAATCGGGCTCGTGGACGCCGGAGGCAAACCACTTGCGACCGTTAATCACATATTCATCACCATCGCGGACGATGCTGGTTTCAATATTAGTGGCATCGGAAGAGGCAACCAGTGGCTCGGTCATGCAGAAAGCCGAGCGGATCTCACCGTTCAATAAAGGCTTCAGCCACTTTTCTTTATGCTCTTCGCTGCCGTAGCGCTCGATGGTTTCCATATTGCCGGTATCGGGTGCGGAGCAGTTAAACACCTCAGAGGCAAACTTGCTCTTACCCATAATTTCACACAGGGGCGCGTACTCAAGGTTGGTAAGCCCAGCGCCGTGCTCACTCTCGGGCAAAAACAGGTTCCATAGACCCTCTTTCTTGGCCTGATCCTTCATTTCTTCCAGTATGGCCGGCTTGCACCAACGGCCACCGTCTTCGAGCTGCTGATAAAAAAGTTCTTCGTTGGGATA
>MAAC01011861.1_pt1 | contig 16430 bp, 15 predicted proteins | sample 1115981 | NCBI WGS metagenome assembly MAAC01 (sample SAMN04961126, study PRJNA320927) | seawater metagenome | isolation source: sample BD02T64 sea water enriched with oil for 64 days | place: USA:Gulf of Mexico | collected 2013-07-27 | reverse complement strand
TTTGTCTATTAATTTAATTTGATAAAGAGACGGTTTGAGTTGATTAAATAGCTGCTCAGCTTGTTCAGTGGCATAACTGCTACTGCTTAGTAAAATAAATACTAAGGATAAAAAAGCTTTCATTCACGTTCCTGATAAAGAGTTGCTATTGTATTGTGCCATTGTCAGAGTATTAGTCACTTAATATTTTGTATATTCTTGTTTCTAACGTATTATGCGAGTGATAAAAAGGTCAATTTGATAAAAGAAAAAGGTAGATTTTATGAAATCAATCAAACTATTACTGGCTACAGCTCTATTAAGTTTATACAGCCATGTGGTATTGGCTGAGCCTGACGTATTATGTAAAGAGGGAAGTCATTCATGTACCTTTGTACTAATAAGTGAGTTCAATCAAACTGATGGAAATACCAAAAATAAGGTTAATAATATAAATGAAGGTCGAGCCAATTTACCATTATCTCCTTTTTCAACCTTCAAAGTAGCCAATAGCTTAATTGCGTTAGATTTAGGCATAATAAAAAACACTAAACAAAAACTAACTTTTGATGAACAGTCGTATCCGGTGCAAACTTGGTGGCCGCCAGTGTGGAAGTTGCCTCATTATGATTTAACAACCGCATTTAAATATTCAATGGTGGCTATTTATCGTCAATTGGCAAAAGATATTGGCGAAAAGAAAATGCATATTTACCTAAAGAAAATGCATTATGGTAATGAAGACATTTCGTCAGGTTTAGATAGTTTTTGGCTAAATGGTAGTATAAAAATATCAGCGGTTGAACAAGTATTGTTTTTGCAAAAAATTTATCATAACCAATTAGCGTTTAATGAATCGGCTATTAAAGCGTTAAAAGAAGTTATGTTGGCAGAAACAAAACCTAATTATCGCTTATTCGCCAAAACAGGCGCAGGTAAAGTAGACGATGGTACCATGCTTGGTTGGTATATAGGCTTTGTTGAAAATTCAAAAGGTGTTCACTTTTTTGCTTTTAACTTTGACAGCCCAAGCTACGGTGAAATGAAAGCTAATCGAATTAAAATAGCGACTAACCACCTCAAACTAGCAGGAATAATTGAATAATAGCAGCGCTATTTCTCTATAATAAATCAGCTTTGTTGATCTAGTGCAAACAAGCTGATTTTACCCTGCGACATATTGTCGCGCATTGTACATTTCCTTTTGTTTTAAATAAGTTAAGCCGTAAGAATAAGCTTAATTTAATATCTACATATAAACATGAAGTGAAATACTATGCGAACTTTTCTCACACCTTCAGCTCTTGCTGTAAAAATTGTTTTACTCTCAGCAATAGCTTCTTCGCCTATCACCTTTTCAGGTCAAGCATTGGCTGATGAAGCCCCAGATGCTATTGATGATTTAGAAGTTATTACCATCACTAACCAACGTCACCATGGTTTGGAAAATCTGAAAGGCTATGCACAAGGGCATACCAGCGCCCCTGATTTAGCTGACTGGCTCACCTCTGTACCTGGTGCCAATATTAACAGCAATGGGCCAATTACAGGAATTGCACAATATCGTGGTTTATATGGCGATAGAGTTGCCGCGTCTCTTGATGGTCACCCTGTTATTGGCGCAGGCCCTAACGCTATGGATACACCATTAAGTTATTCAACGCCGTTAATTGTTGATTCAATGACAGTTTATAGAGGAATTGCGCCAGTATCAGCAGGCATTAATACCCTTGGTGGAGCCGTTGAAGTAAAAATGCGTAAAGCCCAAACAATGCACACCTCCGGCACTGAAATAAGTGGTGATGTTCAAGCAGGCTACCGTAGTAATAATAGTGCTAAAACTTTATCCGCCGTCACCAATATTGCGAAAGGTGATGTGGCTATTTTGTTATATGGTAATAGCCAAACTGGCGATGGTATGGAAAGTGGTGACGGTGTTGTTATTAAGCCAACTGATTTTGATAAAGTGCAACTTGGTGGCGATATTCGTTATAGCAAAGATGACCGAGAAATCGGGTTAAGTTATCACTATACCGATACGGGTAATTCAGGCACACCAGCTTTACCTATGGATATTGAATATATAGAGAGCCATAGAATAACCTTAGATGGCGCTTTTAGCTTAAATGAGTGGCAGGGAGAATGGCAAGTCGGCTATATAGATGCTGATCATGGTATGACAAACTTTTTAATGCGAGAAAACACTAATCTTGCCAAATACCGTCGAAATAACGCGACAGGCGAAACATCAGATTTTAAAGTAAAATTAACTAAAGATTTTTCTTTTGGGGAACTTGCATTTGGTGTTGATGGCTATTTTGCAACTCATGATTCAGTGATCACTAACCCAAATGATATGATGTTCGAAGTAGTTAACTTTAATAGCGTTGAAGATAATCGTTATGGTTTATTTACTCAATGGCAACAGCAATTCAATGAAACTACTGTACAGCTTGGTGTCAGACTAAAACATGCAGAAGCTAATGCAGGTGAAGTTAGCTCTTCAATGGCAATGATGTCTATGCCGATGGATGATAGTATGGATTCAGGCATGGGCATGGATTCAGGCATGGATATGGATTCCGATATGGGCATGGAAACCAGTATGCCAAGTATGGCGAGTTTAGCTAGCAGCTTGCAAGATGACTTTAATAAAGCAAATCGAAAAGTATCAGACAATAATGTTGATATCGCTTTAAATACTCAAACTAAGCTGTCGTCTAACCTCTCTTTTTTAGCAGGAATTGGATTAAAAAACCGTGCTCCATCATACCAAGAACGCTACTTATGGACACCAATGGAAGCAACTGGTGGTCTAGCTGACGGACACACTTACATTGGCGATATTAACCTTAAATCAGAAACAGCTTACCAAATAGATTTAGGTTTAAGTTATCAAGATGACAAGCTAATGATCGCGCCACATATTTTCTATCAATCCATTGATGACTACATTCAAGGTACACCAATGGGTATGGATGACATGGCTGCTAAGCAAATGGCAACTATGATGGCGGGTGACACCAACCCATTAAAATTTTCTAATGTTGATGCAAAACTCTACGGTTTTGATTTAAATGGTTATTACAATGTTACTGATGACATACAACTTTTTACTATCATTAACTATGTAGAAGGTGAACGCCGTGATATTGATGATAACTTATACCGCATTGCTCCACTTAATGGTCAAGTTCATTTAAGTTATACAGCGGATAACTGGACGGTTAAAACTAGCTTAGTGATGGCTGCAAAACAAAATAAAGTATCATCTACCAACAACGAACAAAAAACGTCAGGTTATGGTGTGCTTAATATTGATGCTCAATATTATGTTAATAACGATTTAGCTTTGCGTTTTGGTATTGATAATATTTTAGATAAAAATTATCAAAATCATTTGGGAGGTTATAACCGAGTTAAGGGTACTGATACACCTGTAATGTCTCGACTACCACGAGAAGGGATTAGCGCTTGGGCAGAAGCTACTTATAGCTTTTAAATAGCATTTTTTATCAAAAAAACGTCCTGAAATATCAGGACGTTTTTATTTGTTGTTTTTTCTATAACACAATGATTCATCGATAATAAATCACAATATAAATTCACTTTTGCGACATTTTGTCACACTGCAAAAACTAGAAATTATTCTATTATGACTGCAATTTAAATAATCAAAAAATCTCACAATGCTATGAATAAAAAAATAAAAATATCTCTGTTGTCTATTTTTGTTAGTCAATATTGCAATTCTGTTTTAGCTGAAACACCAGCTATGGATGATAGCTTTGAGCGTATTACCGTAACCGCATCACGCCAAGAGTCTTTAGATACCGATTTGGCAATGTCAGTGAAAGGCGTTGGTAAAGAAGAACTAGCTCTTGATAATGGGCAACATGTTGCTGAATCACTTAACAGTATTTCAGGGGTATTAATCGACCAACTTTCTGGCGGCCAAGGTCATAAAGCGGCCATTAGAATGCCAATGAATACTGGTGGTTACTATCTATATTTACAAGATAATATTCCACTGCAATCAGCTGCGTTTTTTAATCATAATGCACTTTGGTGGTCTAGTTTTAATTCAAATGTTGCACGCATGGAAGTCTTAAAGGGTGCGGGCACTGCGCTTTACGGCTCTGGCGCTGTTGCGGCAACAGTGAATATTTTATCGGCTGATGTCGCTGATAAGCCAGAAACTAGTGTTGATTTGATGCTAGGGGAAGACGAATACACTAAAGTACAAGCAAGTCATAGTAATAAAATATCTAACACTCAGGGTTTTAGAGTTTCAGGATCGTATTTAAATAATGAAGGCTGGCGAGATCACACGGGTTCACAGCGAGCAGAAGTCACCCTTCGCCATGAACTTGATTTAGGTGACAATGAACGTTTAATCACTTCTTTTGTTGCCTCAGATCTTGAACAAGAGATGGCTGCAAGCTTAACAAAAGACTTGTTTGATAATGATAAAACTAATTCAGGTCTTTCTGATACTGTTTTAGCTAGCGATCCATTACGTAAAACAAAGTATATGCGCCTTTCAACACAGTGGGATAAAGCTGACGGAAATAACTTTTATTCACTTATTCCTTATTTTCGTCTTCGCACCAATGACTATACCGCTACTTGGAATCAAAATATGCCAAAAGTTGAGTCCGAAGTACAAACTTTAGGCCTATTAGCATTAGCAAATTTTGAACACAGTAGTAGTAGTGAAACAACAATTGGGGTAGATATTGAATTAACAAAAGGTGATCAACTTTCGTATCAGCCACTTGATTTTACTACCTCCGGTTGGGGAGCTGACACCTATGTAGAAGGTGAAAAGTTCTACGATGATACCACGCAATATTTAGGCCTTTCTCCTTATATTCAGCATAAACGTAGTTTAACTGAAAAGCTGGATTTAACTTTAGGCGCCCGTTATGACTACGCAAAATATGACTTTGATAATCACTTGGGGGTTTATGGTGATATTGGTCATGGAAAAATAAGTGTAGAAAATAGAAGTGATGATTTTAACCACTTTAGTCCTAAAGCAAGCTTAAATTATCATGTAAGTGAAGATAGTAGTGTTTACCTACGTTATGCCAACAGTTTTCGACTTCCAACAGCAGGTAGCCTATATCATTTAACCACAAAAGACAGTGGTGATGCTAAAGCGGTTGACCCAGAAGTGTCTGACACTTATGAGTTAGGTTATAAAGCGAATTGGAAAACCGTTACCTTTGATACGGCTATCTATTATATGGATGTTGATGACGGTATTGTTCACGCCTACAACGACTCAGGCCAACGCTACTTAACTAATGCATCTCGTGTTATCCACAAAGGGGTTGAAGCATCAATTTTATGGCAAATTAATGAACAATTAAATATAAGTACTGCTTATAGTCAATCTAAGCATGAGTTTGACGAGCATGAACAATATTCAGGTAATGAAATGTCAGCAGCACCTGATTTTATAGCCAATGTACGTGTGCGCTATATGCCGGCTTACTTGCAAGGTTTTACTGCTATGTTAGAGATACAATCAATTGGCGAGTACTGGTTAGATGATGCTAATAGCCAAGATGATGAAGGAAATGATCGAATTGAAGATGGTTACACTATAGGTAACTTGAAAGCGCGTTATCAGGTATCTGAACAACTTTCACTTCATGCCAGATTATTAAATATTTCTGATGAAGAGTACGTGCAAGAAGCTTCTTATCGATATGGTAAAACACAGTTCTCGCCAGGCGCTCCTAGAACAGCCTATATCGGTTTAAATTATCAGTGGTAAAGGAATAATTATGTACGCATTAATTTATAAAATATCATTTTTCGTTACCCTTGTTTCTTTGTTAAGCACTGTTAGTAATAGTGTTGCAGCAGAGCATGCACATAAAGCTATGACTTCAAAAACAATACAAGGAAGTTGTGAAAAGTTAGCAATAACTTGTGCTAAAACAGTGACTTCTGCATTTGCTCCCAATGGCGATTTATGGCGCTTGTGGGCTATAAACTCTAGTATTTACTTTCAAATATCATTGGATGAAGGCCTAACCTTTTCTGCAGTTAATCAAGTTGCTATAGATAAAGAAAAAATATCAGCCCGCAATGAAAACCGACCGAAAATAGCCTTTGACAATTATCGAGGTGTTTATTTGTCATGGGCGACACCGAAAGAGAAAAAATATACTGCAGATGTTCGTTTTTCTTACTCTAGTGATTATGGAAAAACCTTCACCAAGCCAATAACGGTTAATGATGACAACTTAATGACAGGCCATAGTTTTAATGAACTGCTGGTAACGGATGAAGGAGACGTTAGCATTGTTTGGTTAGACTCTCGTTTAGCCTATCAACTTCGTTTGCAAGGAAAGAAAACAAATGGCTCAGCGTTATATATTGGTAAAGCTAACTATAGAAAAAATGAAACAGTTTTTTCAAATGAGCAGTTGGCCAATAATACCTGCGTCTGTTGTCGTATCGCTATGGATTATAATAAGCATGGTGATTTAGCTATTTTGTGGCGTCATATTTATGGTGATAACATTCGCGAATTTGCCTTATTAACGCTTGCTCAAGGCGAAAATGTGCGGCCAACACCTTATCAGGTAAGTTATGACCATTGGAAAATTAATGGCTGCCCTCATCAAGGTGGTGCTATCAGCATTAATGAAAATAACCGTTACCATATGGTATGGTTTAATCAAGGAGACGTTGGTAAAGGTATTTTCTATGCCTCAAGTAATAATCAGGGAAAATCGCTGACCAAACCTATCTCTGTAGGCATGCAGTCGGCCCAAGCTGCTCACCCTCATTTAAATACCAACGGGAATAATATTGACATTGTGTGGACACAATTCACTGGAACAGAGCACCAATTATGGCATCAACACTCAAAAAATAATGGTAAATCATTTGCGGATGCCGAGTTGTTGGCAACAGCCCATGAAGGCTCTGATCGCCCATTCATCATCAAAAAACATAATATAAGTTATGTGTCATGGCACCGTCCTAAACAAGGGCATCTGGTGCAGGCACTATGAACCTTTTAAAGACGGTGATTGTTGCAATTTTAATTTGCTTTTGCTTTAGCATAAATTTTTCTAACGCTAACTCTATTGCATTTAGTAAAGAACAATTAGCGATGATTAAAACCAAGAATATGGGCAAGCAATGGCTAATGCTGTTATGGTCAGTTGATTGTCCTCCTTGTTTCAAAGAGTTGGCAATAATTCAAAAGTTACAAAACCAATATGATGGCTTAGCCGTGGTGATCATTAACTCCGATGCCAATAATGAAATAAATGAAGAACGTGAAGACATTATAGACAGATTTGAATTAGGCAGTTTTACAAACTTCCATTTTGTCGACGGCAAAGGAGATCAAAGTCGGTTTTTTATTGATCCTAATTGGTACGGTGAATTACCTCGAAGTTATTTTATTGAAAATAATGGAAAATTTCATGGAAAAAGCGGTTTAGTAAATGAATCAACGTTAATTGAATGGTTGACGCCCTAAAGTTATTTGATGATTTTTATTAAATATATCAGGTGGAAGTGTCTGGAACAGGTACAACAGGTGTTTCCGTTGTTTTTTAATAAAACGTTAAGCAATACTTCTCAATAGTGTTGATACTATTTTGTTTGCTATATCGCTAACAGAAGCATTCAATATACCGTAAAGCCAAGAAGATAAAGTACCGACATAACCGTTAGTTATTTTTGCTTTAAATTTACGTTTAGGTTTTGGCGTGCTGCACATAACGATAAACCTCATTTTTAACTATATGACTTAGTCAATTTATTACTAGAAAAGAACGGTTCACCTTGGTTAACATTTCATCTATTATATTTTCAGATAAATTTAAAGTAATCCAGTTATTAAGAACAGGGAAAGATCATGGCTGATAGTCTAACGGCACAACAAGCAGAAAGTTATTTACTCTCAAAACCAGAAACTTCTTTGTATTATCCCTTTGGTGATGATGTAAAAGTATTTCGCGTAAAAAATAAAATGTTCGCCACCATAGCGCTTGGAAAAACAGCAAAAGGTGCTAAAGCCTCTGATGAAGCCAAAAATAATTTCTGGATGAATTTAAAATGCGATCCCGATGAAGCTGTTATGTTACGTGATATTTTCTCTGCAGTAATACCGGGTTATCACATGAATAAAGCGAATTGGAACTCAATCATTTTAGATGGTTCAATTCCTCAAGGCGAAATTGAACGCATGATGGATAATTCGTATTTGTTGGTGGTGAGTAAAATGACTAAAAAAGAACAGACATCTATTTTAATGCATCAGTAATTTAGCTTGTTAAGTGTAATTCATATTTCATCTGTTGATGCAAGACACGAATAATAAAAATATCATTTTTACGGGCTTTAAAGTAAACAGCGTGTTTTCTAAATAAATAGCGGAAATATTCTTTTCTAATATCTTCAACTTTATGCGCTAAACCAGGCTGTACTGATAGCATGATAAAACATTCTTCAAGTTCTGATAGATAAGCCTCTGCTTGGCTTATAGCGAAATTCTTATAAGTATATTGAAAAATGTTAGCGAGATCTTTTGAAGCTTTTTGAGAGAGAATGTATTTAGCCATTTGCTATTATTTTCTTCTGTTCATTGATAATATCAGCAACAGATAATGAACTTTCGCCGCTCATTTCACCTTCAATTAAAGCCATTCGTATGGCTTCTTTTTCACTTTGATTATGGCGAATAAGATCTCTAATATAATCACTCGCATTAGCAAAGTGACCGCTAGTAACTTGTGAATCAATCCAGTGTCGCATTCCATCAGGGATAGAAATATTTAGAGTTGCCATAGTCATTCCTATTAAAGTTGTCAGTCTATTGTTAATGCTGAATAATTATGGCATATATTGGCAATGTTTGCCATTAGTGTGTTTTTCAATCAAATTAGTAGCGCTAACGATTACATGATTAAAGCGAATTGGAACTCAATCATTTTAGATGGTTCAATTCCTCAAGGCGAAATTGAACGCATGATGGATAATTCGTATTTGTTGGTGGTGAGTAAAATGACCAAGAAAGACCAACAGTCTATCTTTGTGCATTTATAAATTGGAACTTTTTCGCTAAGTTTCTAACAATTTCATTCGCATTAATTATTATTCTCCTCATTTATTGCACATTTTATTGCTACAATTTTTACATCATAAAATTACCAAATCTTCAGATGATAAAAAGCGCGTGGTAATTGAGAATTATTTAAAGGTGGCTAGCAATGTACATTAGCAGAAAGTTATGTTTTATCATTATTACATTTTGGTTGTCGGGTTGTGGTGGTGGAAGTAATAGCGATAATGTGACAAGTGAGCAAACTATATCGTCCGATGTAGTAACCCCGCCAGTAGAGGAAATGCCAATTGAAGAAGAAAAAGCCCCTAACGTGTTGTTTATTATTTCAGATGATCAAGGACTTGATGCTTCTGCCCAATATAATATTAGCGAAGATTTCCCTAAAACACCTACGTTGAATGAGTTAGCGCAGCAAGGTGTTATTTTTGACAATATGTGGGTAACACCTGCTTGTTCTACTACTAGAGCGACTATTATTACCGGTAAATACGGCGTGAATAGTGGTGTAGAGTCTGTGCCTGCGAACTTATCAACGGAACACGAAATATTACAGCAGTACTTAAAAAACAACTCGGCCACAGCACAATACCAATCGGCTGTTTTTGGGAAATGGCATTTAGCTACAGGAAAGGAAAGTGACACCCATCCAAATGAAATTGGTATTGATTATTATGCGGGTAATCTAAACAATTTATTAGACTATTACGATTGGTCATTAACTATAAATGGCATCACAGAAAGTTCGACAGAATACCATTCAACTAAAATTACTGATTTAGCGATAAACTGGATAAGTGAACAAGAGACGCCTTGGTTTGCTTGGGTTGCGTATTCAGCACCTCATTCTCCGTTTCACTTACCACCATTGTCGCTACATGATCGTGATTTATCAGGAACAGATACAGACATAAATAGCAATAAACGAGAATACTACTTAGCCGCTATTGAAGCTATGGATACAGAAGTTGGCCGCTTACTTAATACACTAGACGAAAAGACTAGAGAAAATACGCTTATTATCTTTATCGGAGATAATGGTACGCCAAGTGGAGTAATCGATGCTAACGCGTATAGTTCTTCGCATGCTAAAGGCAGTTTATATCAAGGCGGAATTGCTGCCCCATTTATTGTCTCAGGAAAGGGGGTTACTCGAATTAATGAACGAGAAACTGCTTTAGTCACTGCGACCGATCTTTATGCAACCATTGCTGAAATCGCGGGTATTTCAGAGACAAAAATATATGATAGCAAAAGTTTTAAATCACTTTTCTCTGATGAACCTACATTAGATCAAAACTATATTTATACCGCTTATAAATCAGATAATGTCACTGGTTGGGCGACAAGAACACAAGAATATAAATTAATTGAATTTGATGATGGTACTCAAGAGCTTTATTCATTGTTAGATAGTTTTGCTGAAACAAATAATTTATTACCGACGAACGATACAGCACTGCTTGAAGAAGTGCGTAATTTCGAAAACTTTGCTGCACTTATTCACGGAGAAATAACCACAAGTCCAATCGATATCACCAACGTGATATTAGAAAATAAAAGCCAAAATTGTGTTGATTATATTGAACAATTTACTTCAACAGTAAATGACATAAATAAAGGTAAAGTCTATCATGGTGACCTGATAATTTCACAAGTAGGAAATAAGTGTATCTTTCAAACCAATGCTATTCCAAATCATGATTTTAACGATGGTGGTACCGCTTTTCCAAATAATGTCAGTGAGCAGAATGACCTGTTTGAAATCACAATTTCACCCACTATTGCAATTCAGTCAACTAATATCTCGTTGCAAGTAGACAATGCCATTATGCTTAACGGAGTAAAAGTCGATCTGTTGGCTGCTGGTTGTTACGGTATTGGTAATGGAAAAGTTGGCTGTAATGATATGAGTCAGGCGTGGCGTTATGATCCTATGTATGAAGCCAATGGTTTTGCGGTTGATACACATAATGCACATGCACAACCTGATGGTACTTATCATTATCATGGTTCACCATTAGCATTATTTGACGATAACAATAGTCAAAATTCTCCTGTAATTGGCTTTGCTGCGGATGGTTTTCCGATATTTGGATCTAATTTTGACGATCAGGGTGTTATTCGCAAAGCGCAATCAAGTTATCGTTTAAAATCAGGCGTTCGACCAAGTGGGGTAGGTGAACCAGGTGGGTCTTACGACGGCGCTTATCGTGATGATTATGAATATGTAGAGGGGCTAGGAGATCTAGACAAATGCAATGGAATGACAATTAATGGCGTATACGGTTATTATATTACGCAGAGTTACCCTTACGTACTGGCTTGTTTTTCAGGTACGCCAGACAGTAGTTTTACTAAATAAAAAGCATATAAAAGAGTGCTGTGATCAAATGTTAGTTAACAATGGATAAAATCAGTTGTTGTTAATTTTAGTAGTGCTAACGACTATATGAATAAAGCAAATTTTAACTCAATCATTTTAGATGGTTCAATTCCTCAAGGCGAAATTGAACGTATGATGGATAATTCGTTTAATTTGGTGGTCAGTAAAATGACCATAAAAGATCAAAAGTCTATCTTAATCCATTTATAATTCGTTACTTTCAACTTGTGCTAATTTGCATAATAATTCTAGCTGTGAATATATTTCTCTACTCGGAATTATTCCAATATTCAATCGTACGCAATCTTGGTATAACTTAGTAGTAGAGAATAGGTTGCCAGGTTTAATGTGAACCCCTTGTTTTAATAACATTGTTGCTAGTTTCTGTGTATTCACCTTAGAAAATTTTATCCAAAGCACTAAGCCACCATTCGGTATAAATACCTCTGACTGTTCAGGTAAATTGTCTTGAAAAAATTTTATATAGTCAGAGCAATGAACTGAGATTGCTCGGTTAATTTTTTTTACATGTGTTTCATAATAACCATTAGCAATATAGTCGGCCAAAGCTAGCTGTATGGGTCGGTTATGACCAAGTGTTCGTATCATACGCTGTTGAATGAATTTATTTTTATACCGGCCCGGTAAACACCAACCAACACGCAGGCCAGGGGCTAATGTTTTTGAAACACTGCTGCACCATATCACCCAGCCATGTTGATCGAAATGTTTCAAAGGAAGTGGTATTGTTCGTTGATGACTTATCTCTCTAAAAACGTCATCTTCGATGATTGGAATATTGTGCTGTGTAGCAAGTTCAACTAACCTCTGTTTTTGCTGATTATTCAAGCTGTGACCCGTAGGATTTTGATGATTAGCGGTTAACAAACAAGCGGCTATTTTTTTTCCTTTCATCGCTTGCTCTAGCTGCATTAACTCAATGCCTTCAGCTGTACTGGGTATTTCTAATATCGCTCTATCCAGAACGGATAACAAGTCTAATAATCCTGAGTAACAAGGTGAGGTAATCGCGATAACGTCACCCGGTTTACTAACACATTCTAAGGCCATTAAAACTGCATCAAGACAGCCGTGAGTAATAACAAGCTCTTCATGAGGGCATGAAAATCCTTGGCTGCTAAAATGTTTTGATAGCTGTTCTCTGAGTCTTTGGTTACCTTGCACTTCATCATATTTTAAGCTGAAATCAGCCTGTTTGGTTATCGATCTAAAACTGCGTTTTAACAGACCATCATCAATTAACTTTGCATCAAGTTGCGCGGTAGCTAAAGACGTTATGCCAATCAAATCAGATCGTAACTCTGGCCTTGTAACCTTGGTAGTGACAGCGCTTTGAAATATTGGGAAATTTACGATGCCCTTTTCAGTTTTTTGGGACTGAACATAGTAACCTTTTTTATACTCGGCGATAACGTAACCGTGCTGTTCTAAATAGCGATAACAAGCAAGTGCAGTTGTCATGCTTATATGATGCAGTTGACAAAAATCTCTAAGTGAAAGCAATTTTGAGTTTGCCTCAATATGCCCTTTTTCAATACTAGTAATCACTTGTCTAGCAATAGTTATGTATTTTACTGTTGTACTCATCTGTTATCTAATTATCATTGAAATCTGTATCTGTTATCCAATTCTGTTAAGCATAAACTAATAACATCTTTCAATAAAGTGAAACCAAGCATGCATTATTCTCCCCAAATGAACCAAACAATATTAGACGCACTATCCCGCCAGTTTTCTGCTTTTCATAAGACACTTGGCAATCGAGATGTGGCCAGTAAGAAATTAGAACAATTGGCTGTTGAGTTCCCCGAACACGGCATGGGCTTTAAGCAGCTCGACCAGTTTATTGAAACTAGCGTACAACCTAATCTATCAGCAAGCAATGGCGGCAGATATTGGGGCTTTGTTACCGGTGGAGCAAATCCTGTGGCTACATATGCCGACTGGCTTGTTACCACATTTAATCAAAACGTTTCCAAAGGGGGTGATTCAGTTGCCTCTGCTATAGAGCAACAAACCTTAGCTTGGTTATGCGAACTATTTAAGTTACCACAAACGTTCAAAGGTATCTTCACCACAGGGGCAACCGCAGCAAATTTATTGGCTGCGTTTACGGCGCGTCAATTTGCAGGGCAACAACAAGGAATTGACGTAGCAAAATCGGGCATGAAGTACTTAGATGTGAGTATCTTTAGCACAACACCACATGCAAGCATGGTTAAAAGCTTAGGTTTGGCTGGATTCGGTCAAGATAATTGGCAGCCAATCTCATGTAATGCAGATGAGGAGTCAATGAACATAGCGGCATTGGAAAAAGCATTGGTGAAGTGCAGCGCTAACAGCAAAATAATCATTGCCAGCGCTGCCACGGTAACAGGTACCGATTATGATGACCTGATCGCCATTTCTGCACTTTGCAAAAAGTATAATGCTTGGTTACATGTTGATGCAGCATTCGGCATTTTTGAACGACTAATTTCAGGAACAGAAGGTAAAACTAAAGGCATAGAACATGCTGACAGCATCACATTAGATTGTCATAAGTGGCTAAACGTGCCTTATGATTGTGGCGTATTTTTAACGAAACATCTTTCATTACTGCAAGCAAGTTGTGAAGTTACAGCCCCATATTTAACAGGATCTGACAGTGATATTCCCTTTATGTCGCTTGGCATTGAGAACTCACGTCGTTTTCGTGCTTTTCCGGTTTGGGCTACTTTAATGGCGTATGGCCGTAATGGAGTGAAAGAAAATATAAAAACCAATATTCATCATGCGGAAGTTTTTGCAAATTGGTTAGACAAGTCAGATAAGTTTGTATTGGTTAAACCCTGTGAATTAAATGTAGTATTGTTCAAACCCAATTCAGAAATATTAAACCTGTCTAGCGATGAATGCATTACTAAACTTAATGAATCTGGGCAAGTATTTTTAACGCCGGGAAACTGGAAAGGGCAGCCCATAATTAGAGCTGCACTGAGTAACTGGTCAACGTCTGATGATGATGTTCAAAGAGTAATTACTACTTTAAATAATATTTAAGCAGTAGCGCTAACGATTACATGAATTAATCAAACTTATACGCCTTTAACGAAAACCTTTGACTTACGCTGAAAGTTATACATTTTTTGTTTGCCTTCAGGTAATTTATCCATTGCTTGCTCAATAAATCCTTGCTCTTGAAACCAATGACCACTGACGGTAGTTAGCACAAATATAGCGGTTAGCTGTTGCTGTTTTGCCTCATTTTCTAACGCCGTAATCAAGCGACCACCTCGGTTACCTTTACGATAATCGGGGTGAATGGCTACACAGGCAACCTCTCCCATTTGCGCTTCAGCATAAGGATAAAGTGCGGCACAAGCGATAATTACGTCTTCTTTTTTAAGCACTATAAATTGGTCTATTTCAACTTCAAGTAATTCACGAGAACGCTTAACCAAGACACCTTCAACTTCAAGTGGAGCAAGTAATTCTAGAATACCTGCCACATCGTCAATTGTTGCGGTAGAAAGCTGCTCTTTATGATCTTTGGCAATAAGTGTTCCTGAGCCATCACGGGTAAATAACTCTTGCAGCAAGGCGGTGTCACTTTGATAACTAACGCAGTGACAACGTTCTACTCCATTTTCACCACTTTGAATTATAGCGCGGAGCAATAGCTGACGCACATGACAATCTTTTTCATCCAGCAACGTTTTAACACGACGAACACTACAACTTTTGATGAGTGTGCCCGCTTCATCAAGTAGTCCTTCATCTTGTGTTAACGTGATTAATTTATCGGCATTCAAAGCAATAGCAGTTTGCGCAGCTACGTCTTCTAAAGCTAAATTAAATACTTCACCCGTTGGTGAGTAACCTATAGGTGAGAGCAACACAATAGAGCCATAATCTAGCTGCATGTTAATGCCATCAGAGTCTATTCTGCGTACCGTACCCGTGTATTTATAATCAATACCGTCACGCACGCCCATGGGTTTTGCTATAACAAAGTTACCAGTGCTCACTCTAATTTGTGAGCCGTGCATCGGCGAATTAGCTAAACCCGTTGTTAATAAAGCTTCGATGTGCAAACGCAATGAGCCTGTAGCATCTTTAACAGCACCTAAAGTATCAGCATCAGTAACTCGAATATTGTTTTCAATATTCACTTTAGCGTTACGCTGTTCCATGCGTTCTTCAATTTGAGGTCGCGCTCCATGCACTATAACCAACTTGACGCCTAAACTACGTAATAAAGAAATATCATGAATAATATTAGAAAAATTCGGATGTAAAACAGCTTCACCACCAAACATTAATACAACCGTTTTTCCACGATGGGCATTTATATAAGGTGCAGCATTCCTAAACCATTTAACGTAATTTTGATCGCTATTATTCATGTCTTTCTTTCTCGTCACTTACTTTCCTTGACCAACAATATATTCCATCGCCACTTCATCAGCAGGATCTTTATGCGGGCTTGGCTCACTGTCTTCAATAATATTTTCTGCTAAAGATGTTTTATCAATAACATTGAAGCCTAATTTAATGAAATACTCAGGAATATAAGTTAAAACAATGATTTGCTCTAATTCCATTTGGTGAGCAAATTCTAATAAATACTGTACTAATGCCTCACCTTGCCCTTGATTTTGAGCTACTTTATCAACTACTACCGAGCGAATTTCTGCAAGACCTGTTTGGTAAATATAAAGTGAAGCACAACCCACTACTTCACCATCAAGCTCTGCAACAACAAAATTTTGAACATCGTGAATAATATTATCGAGAGTGCGTGGTAATATTTCCCCCTTATCTGCTTGAATATTCACTTGTTTATGTATTTTTTCAACGTCAGACATACGTGCTCTACGTACTGACATAGCAGCAGCTCGTTGTGCATTCAAACGTTGCTTCACTTGTTTCAAGGCAATTTGAGTTTGCTGCTTACCC
>MAAC01016660.1_pt1 | contig 16436 bp, 16 predicted proteins | sample 1115981 | NCBI WGS metagenome assembly MAAC01 (sample SAMN04961126, study PRJNA320927) | seawater metagenome | isolation source: sample BD02T64 sea water enriched with oil for 64 days | place: USA:Gulf of Mexico | collected 2013-07-27 | reverse complement strand
ACCATCATCAAAAACAGAAAAAGAGAATTAAAGCGCAAACGAAAAATACTCAACCTTTATGATACTGAGTATTACAATAGAGTTGCGTTTTCATTATCTTGTTTATCATCACTACCCTGATTCCACTCATTGTTCTCTTTTCGGTCTATGGATGTCTTAGCTTCCGGTATTATCTCTTCAGCCTGCCAATGTTTAAGTTTCACCAGTAACTTGCCTTTATTGATAGGTTTAGTCATAAACGAGTGTACAAAATCTAGTGTTTGGACCTTTTTAACCTCTGCAGGATTGATGGTAGAGCTTACGACATTTAATCTGGTATTCATAAGAGGCATAAGAGACTCAATCATTTCTAGAAATTCCCAGCCATCCATTACCGGCATGTTTAGGTCTAACAAAATAACCTCTGGAACATCCGGACTGACTTTTTTTAATTCTGAATTAAAGTAATCAAATGCTAGTTTACCATTTTCAAAAACTATTAATTCTACTGGAATATCATTTTTAGAAATGAGCATTTGTACAAGACTCACGTAAAGCTTATCATCATCAATAACGCAAGCTTTTTTAATCAATTTATTATTCATTCTAGAACTTAATTGTAAAGCGACTTCCTTTGCCTAAGGTGCTTTTTACAAAAATATCACCTTCTAACGACTCTACTTGATTTTTTGCTAAAAATAAACCTACTCCTCTTGCATCCTTATTAGTATGAAAAGTTCGGTACATATTAAATATCTTATCACCGTTCTTTATCAAGTCTATACCTATACCGTTATCTTCAAACGTAAGTAGCTCTTTATTGCCTTTGCGCTTAGAAGTTACCTTTATTTTTAATTCTCTTGACGGTTCTCTATACTTTATAGCATTAGATAATAAATTATTCAAGACACTGCTTAAAAACGATGGAACATAATAAATACGAGGTAGCTTAGAAAAATTACACTCTATATTACAATTTGTGGAAGCTATCAATTGTTCATTTTCCTCTATGACAGAATCAAAAATCTCCTTAATATCAACTATTTCCTTGTTTCTATGTTGCGTATTAATCGTAACTACTTCGTTGAGGTGTTCTAAGGTCTGACTCAAGCTCGAAGAAATTTCTTTTAAATAGTTATTAAATATGGGATTTTGTGATTCCTCGATCTCATGTGCAAAAGCCTCCAACGTCAATTCAAGATTGCTACTATGTGATCTCAAATTATGTGATATGATATGAGCAAAATGGATTAATCGTTCATTTTGTGACTCTATAACTTGCGCTTTTTTCTCTAACTCTTTCCCTTGTTTTATAAATCGATCTATACTAACAAAAACACCTCTTATACCTACTATCTCCTGAGTTTCTGGATCCCTAAGAAGCTTTGCAGAGATACGTACCCAAAGTTTTTTACCGTTGTAGTCCTGCAACTCTAAATCACTCTCAAAATTTGCACCGTTAATAAAGTTATAAAATCTATTAATAGCCTCACGTGGATTAACAAATAAATTCAATGCAGACCTTACTGTCAGGTTGTAATTATCAGGTAGGCTGAGCACTTTTCTACCTATATCATCCATATAGCAAAGACCTGTTATCATGTTGTAACTGTAAGAACCTGTTTGTGTAGTTCTAGCAGTTTCATTTAAAAAAAAGTCTTTGTCTTGCAACTTTAATTGCAAGTCTTCTTTGGGGTATATTTTCATCGTTTTTAGGGAAAACGTTTTAAATGTCGCAGAATGTGGTTAGGGTCATCCTACTGCACGTGAAAATAGTAAATAACTGATGACCATTTGTAATAAAACACTGAGAACTTTAACTTTTTAATAAGTTAAAAAGAGGTTATACCATTAGGATGAACTAGAAAATTCATTTTAATATCATTTTCGTTATGTTCAATAATGTCAGTAATAGGCTCAAAAAAGGACAGCCCGACTTTAATAACACTTGGTTTACAGTTTTCTAAGAACCTGTCATAAAACCCTTTACCATAACCTAATCTATTACCGTAAATGTCTATTCCTAATAGTGGGACAAATACAACATCGATCTTTGATGCATAAACTTCTATACTATCTTCAGTAGGCTCAGGAATACCGTAGACATTTTTCTTTAACACAGTTTGATCTGTGAGAAGAAAATGGGACATAGAAAAATCGCTAAAATTAGACTTAGATACTACTATATTCTTATCCTTACCTTGAAGGATATGTAAGATATACTCGGTGTTTATTTCATTCTTTTCCTTGATTGGTAAGAAAACATGGTAGGTAGACTTATCCCAAATATTTAGGCTTAAAACTTGATTAGCAATTTCAAGACTCAAAGATTCTATTTCCTCAATTGATAAGGAACTTCTTAAATTTTTAAACTCTTTTCTAAGTACTGATTTAGGCTTCATTTTTAGAAATATGAAAGATGGCATCACCTTGATACACTAGCGGACTGTAATTTACGTTGAGCACATAACCTGCATGAGGAGATTTCACTTTATACCTCAATTCTCCATAAGGATCTGTGATTGTTGCAATAAATTCATTTTTCTCCACCTTTTTTCCATAGGCAACTTTAGGATGTAACAGCCCAGAATATTTTGCTCTAACCCATTTTGAATCAGTTATAACAACAGATTCCTCCTGTTCTACCGTAACATTTACATGGGAAGACAACATGTTTAAATAATGTAAAACTCTTATCGCTCCATTCACAGCTGTAGCTACAATATATTTGTCACTTCTATTAGACATTCCTCCTTCAAATAATAGATATGGCTTGCCCATATCTGCACAAGTGGCTCTGAATGTTTTCTTTACATTTTTACCGTGCATAAGGAAAGGGGCATTAAAAACTTTAGCAAGATTCCAAGATTCTATCTCCAGCTGTGAGATTCTTATATGTGGTGCATTAAAACGTTGGGCGCCGCCAGTATGAAAGTCCATGACTAAATCAACATGAGGTAGAATCTCCTGAGAAATCTGGTATGCAAATCTACTTGCAAGTGATCCCGATTTTACACCTGGAAAAACCCTATTGAGATCTCTACCATCAGGAAATTCACGTGTACCACTTAAAAAACCAAAAATATTTAATACCGGTATAGCAATGATAGTTCCTATTTCAGGTTTATTGATCTTTCTAGCTATGATCTGTCTAACTACCTCTATACCATTAATTTCGTCACCATGAATACCGCCTGTTATCAATACTACAGGACCTGCCTTTTTACTTCTAGAAATAATAACTGGCACCTCAACACTTGTAGAAGTGTACAGCTTTGCCATATTAAAATTGAGCTTATAATTTTTTCCCGGCTCAATTATAGTATCAAATATTTTAAGCTTTCTAAGCATTTACACCTTTTTCAATATACTTGATAATTTCACCAGCAATGTTTTTACCAGTTGCTTTTTCTATTCCTTCAAGTCCAGGAGAACTATTTACCTCTAGAACTAATGGTCCTCGACTACTTTGTAAAAGATCTACTCCACATACACCTAAACCTAGGGACTTAGCTGCACTTAGAGCCGTTTCTTCTTCAATCTTAGACAGCACAATATTTTTTGCTGTACCACCACGATGTAGATTAGACCTAAATTCTCCTTCCTGTGCTTGCCTTTTCATTGCTCCTACAACTTTATCACCTACCACAAAAGCTCTAAGGTCTGCGCCACCAGCTTCTTTAATAAACTCTTGAACAATAACTCTAGTTTTCAACTCATTATTTGCATCTATAATAACATCTGCTGCTTCAATGGTTTCTGCAAGATTAACTCCTATTCCTTGAGTACCTTCTAGCACTTTTATTACGACAGGTGGACCATCAACTAGTTTGCATATATCGTCAGTATGCTCTCCAAAATTTGTAAAAACTGTCTTAGGCATGTCTACACCACTTCTAGATAATAATTGTAAACTTTGCAATTTATCCCTACTTCTTACGAGAGCAGTTGAACTTACCGTTGTAAAACAACTCATCATTTCAAACTGTCTCACTATAGCCGTTCCATAAAAAGTTATACTAGAGCCTATACGAGGTATTATAGCGTCTGGAGTAACAAGTCGCTCCCCATGGTAATAAACTGTAGGTTTTTGCTTTTCTAACTTAATATCACAATATAAAACATTAATTGCCTGTGCAGTATGCCCAGCAGCTTTTGCTTCTTCAAGAAGTCTTCTTGTACTGTATAAGCTAGTACTGCGCGATAAAATATTAATTTTCATTTTGTGATTGTAAATATGAGATGTCTTGTAATTCTGGGTCGACGATAAATTTAGAAGAAAGGAATTTGCGGCCTATAAGCACTGGGTACTTCATTTTTTCGCGATTATTTAAAGTTAAGGAGATTTTATAAAGTTTTTTGAATATCCTTATATTTCCTTGCACTTCATATCGCAAGTCTACACTTCCATTACTACTGCGCACACTTGTAATTTTATACTCTTCAAAACTCAACCTTTTTCCATGATACTGCTCATGCTCTTCATCTAGTAAAGTAGCAAATAACACACCATCAATTTCTTCTATATCCTTACAGTGGATACTACTAGTGTAAGCGCCTGTATCAATTTTTATATCAATACCTTGAATTTCTAGCTTAGGAAAATCTGCACGGTCCGTACGACCTATGATAATTTTATTTTTTGTCAATGTATTTCTTTAAGAGCCGCAAAGATGCAATATTCTCTCGCCTAATTTAATGTGGAGATTAAAAATTTGTGTTTTTGTACCGCTTTCGCGAAAGCGAGATCATTTATAAACAATAACCTTGAATTTATAATGAAATGATCACGTTGAGTTAACCTCATTGAAGACTAAATTACAATATTTTAGCAACTAAATTTTCTTAAAGATGAAAGATCTACTAATAGCACTGAGCTTACTATTTTTCTTAACCGGTGTAGCACAACCAGAATTATTAGAATCTGGACCTATGGTAGGCTATTCTGGTTACAGAGAAGTTTTGATTTGGGTACAAACAAAGGAGGTCGCAAATGTTAAAATAGGCTATACCACTTCTGATGGTAACGACATGAAATTTACAGAAACTGTCTCCACTAATAGGAAAGGTAATTTTATAGCAAAATTATATCCTCGAGAGGTAACCTATGGCACTGTCTACAGCTATAAATTATACATAAATGATATTTATGTTCCCAGAGATTATAAACTTGAATTTAGGACCCAATCGCTATGGCAGTACCGCAAAGATCCTCCAGATTTTAAACTAGCTATAGGTTCTTGCACATTTATTAATGATCAAATAGACGACAGGCCTCAACCTTACGGTAGCAACTATCAAATTTTTGACCAGATATTATCTAAGAAACCAGAGTTGATGATATGGTCTGGAGATAATATTTATTTAAGAACTCCAGATTTTTTAACAGCAACCGGAATTAATCATAGAAATAAACATACTAGGTCCTTGAAGGAGTTACAACCTTTATTAGGTAGTGTACATCATTATGCAACATGGGACGACCACGATTATGGGCCTAATGACTCAGACCGTAGTTATGTCAACAAAAAAATAGCTGAAAAAGCATTCAATGATTATTGGGGTAATTTAAATACAAATGCTGCTGGCAATGGTGGTGTAACTCAACATTTCTTATACAACGATGTGGAGTTTTTCTTGCTAGATGATAGGTATCATAGAGCACCTAACCGCGATAAGAATCTCGACAAAGATTATTTTGGAAAGCAGCAAATAAATTGGTTAATCGATGCTCTTACCTCAAGTAAAGCTACTTTTAAAATTATAGTAAGTGGTGGACAGATTATAAGTGATGCCGCTGTCTATGAAAACTATGCTACTTACCCTGGAGAACGTAAACGATTTCTAGACAGGCTAGACGCTGCAAAAATAGAAGGAGTACTTTTCATTAGTGGCGATAGACACCATACAGAAATTTCTAAGCTAGACCGTAAAAATGCATATCCTCTTATAGACATCACTTGCTCACCTCTAACCGCCGGAACTCATAAAAAGCGTGATGAAGGAAACACACTTCAGGTTCCTGAGAAAACATTTTACGACCATAACTTTGGAATCATAGAAATATCAGGCAAGCAAAAAGATAGGCAACTCCTTCTCAAAATCTTTGACGCAAGTGGTTATGAAATTTTTGATTATAAAATAAACTCAAAGGACTTGAAGTATCCTAAATAGAAGAAGCCGTTTCCTTAAAGAAGAAACGGCTCTTTTTTATCTGGTTAAATTACACACGACCGGATCGCATGAGAGAACAATTACTTCTTTTTTGAAGCAGAGTTCTTAGCTTTAGGCATTGCTGCTGCTGGCTTTGAAGTAGGTTTACCGAAATTCTTCGGTCCTTTTGCTGGTTTGTTTGCCATGGTATATGACTTTAAAATTATAGAGTAAATGTATCTAAGATTCTTATTTTGCAATTATTATTTTAGTTAAAAATAAATGCTGTTTGAGTTAAATTTAGTTACCTAAAGCCTGATTTAAATCTGCTAATAAATCTTCTATATCTTCAATACCTACACTCAACCTTATTAAAGCGTCCACAATTCCAGATTGCTCCCGATCCACTTTAGGTATACTTGCATGAGTCATAGTTGCTGGATGACCAGCAAGAGATTCTACACCACCTAAAGACTCAGCAAGAGTAAATACTTTAAGATTCTCTATTACATTAATAGCACTGTCCATTGTGCTAGCTTTAGTCGTAAAGGAAACCATACCTCCATAATCTCTCATTTGAGACTTTGCAATTGCATGGTTGGGATGATCTGTAAATCCAGGCCAGTACACCTTATCTACTTTAGGGTGCTCTCTTAAAAATTGTGCCACTGCCTTTCCATTTTCACAATGTCTTTGCATGCGCACATGTAGGGTTTTAATTCCTCTTAGAACTAGAAAACAATCTTGTGGACCAGGAACAGCGCCACTTGCATTTTGAATAAAGTATAATTTCTTTGCTAGTTCTTCATCATTAATTACTAAACATCCTTGCACTACATCGCTGTGACCGCCTAGATATTTTGTTGCACTATGCATTACGATATCTGCGCCCATATCTAGCGGATTCTGCAAATACGGAGTTGCAAACGTATTATCTACAGCAAGGAGTAAATTATGTTTTTTAGTAATTTTTGCAACCGCTAGGATGTCTATAATATTCATCATAGGATTAGTAGGTGTTTCTATCCATACTAATTTTGTTCTATCGTTAATATGGTTGCTTATTACCGAGGCATCATTCATATCTACAAAATGGAACTTAATGCCAAAGTTCTTGAATACCTTATCAAACAACCTATAACTACCGCCGTAGAGATCACTTGTAGAAATCACCTCATCTCCTGGCATAAGTAGTTTTAAAACCGCATCGATAGCGGCAAGTCCAGAACCAAAAGAAATTCCATAAGTCCCGTTTTCAATACTCGCGTAAGCCTTCTCTAGAGCAGCTCTAGTAGGATTACCACTACGAGCGTACTCAAAATCTTGATGTGCTCCATGACTCTTCTGTTTAAAAGTAGTCGTTTGATAAATAGGTGGCATGACTGCATTATAGGCGGGATCAATATTCTCTTGACCGCCGTGAATTACTTTAGTATTAAATTTCATAATTAGTTCTTAGAGTGGTAAAGCTAGTAAGCCCAGTAAGACTACACAAATTACTGTTTATGAGTTCCTGTTTCCGCTTTCGCGAAAGCGATAAAAACAACCATTATCTTAACTTCATTTCGTAATATTGCGTAATGAAAAATACTTTTATCTATCTGGACAGCTGTAACACTTGTCAGCGCATAAAAGGTGAGCTGGAACTTCCTGATTCTATACATCTTCAAAATACAAAAGAATCACCAGTCACTGAAGAACAAGTAGAATTTTTCAAAGATCAAGCAGGATCTTATGAAGCTCTATTTAATAGACGTGCACAATTATATCGTGGACGTAATCTTCACGAGAAAGACTTAAATGAAGAAGAATACAAAAACCTATTACTTGATCATTACACCTTTATAAAAAGACCTATACTAGTTTATAAAGACATTGCCTATATAGGTAACTCAAAAAAAGTTGTTGCTGCGGCTAAAGAAGCTCTTCTAAATGAGTAAAAGGTCTATAGCGATAATTTGCGGTTTTTTTGTAGCTCTTTTTTATGCTTATAATTTCACAGCTGCAAAAGAGGTAACTCCAGAGTTTATAGGTCCCTTTGGACTCACATGGTACAGAGTGGTAGTTACTTGTGCCATATTCTGGTTGATTTCTTTATTTGCCGGCGTTAAGGAAAAGATACCATTAAGAGAGTTTCCATTAATTGCTCTAGCTGCCTTTTGTGGTGTAGGCTTTAACATGGTCACTTTTATGTGGGGTTTATCACTTACATCTCCCATAAGCGCATCTGTACTTATGGTGAGCACACCTATAATCGTGCTGGTATTAAGTGCCATTTTTTTAAAAGAACGGTTGTTTGCAACGCGTATAATAGGAATTCTTGTAGGTTTCTCTGGAGCAGCATTACTCATTTTTCTATCGACTGGAAAAGGTGCCGAAGCTAGCAATCCTTTGTTAGGTAATGCGCTTATTTTTATAAATGCCGTTTCTTACGCATTCTACATTTTACTAGCTAAGAAACTTACTGCAAAATACCATGTGTTTACTTTAATGAAATGGTTGTACTTTTTTGGAGTTATTTTTATAACACCATTTGGTATTATGCAAGGATTAGAGTTTGAATTTGCCCAAGCAAGTACAGAAACGCTCTTAAACATAGGGTATGTTATACTCTTTGCCACCTTCGGTACTTACATGCTCAATATAATTGCTATTAGGACCTTAAAACCTAGTGTTGTTGCTGTATTTGTATATTTACAACCTTTACTAGCGACTCTTATTGCAGTAGGGTTAGGGAAAGATATGATTACGTGGCAAAAGGCAGTCGCTGGACTATTAATTTTTACAGGTGTCTTTTTAACTGGACTGAAACGAAATAAAAAACAGTTGCCTTACAAGCAAAATTAATCAGTCAATTGCCTTGTTTTTTCATTAAGATGTGCAGCCCATTGTATACAGTCTAATAGATCATTAAAAACCTTAATTTTCATAGGGACAAATAGCGACTCAAACTTAGCATTTCTACTTTTTATATGGCTATCTACAACAATACCATAACCTTTTAATTTAAATGCACAAGCAGTAAATTTGAACCAGTCCACAGGTTTCACATTATAACCGTTAATCCTGTTAGAAATATATACTAAGTCACTACTATTAGATTTGTAGAACTCATTAACCTCAAGTATAACATGCTTTGCAAATTCCCACGAGAAATTAACTCCTTCATTAATTTCTGATACAACAAATCCATCAAAAAAGTAGAAGCATCCCCAAGAATAATTTAATTCCTTGAGCACTTCACTGTACAATGGAGATGTTTTAACTGTAGTCATGTTTCAAAAACTTACTCTATAATAGTAAATTAGTGAACCAATTCCAAATGAGCGGTTTAAATAATAGACATAACCACTAAATAACAGCTTAAAGTAAATATTTTAAGAAATATTTAATCGATAACGGTATCATCATGTGGCACCTGCCCATGAGATCTCATATCCTGCTTAGTCAATATTTTAAAGTCCTTGGACTGTGGGAAGTTCTTGATCTTCTCATGTAAATCTGGATGGAGCGCAGTGATTTTACGCTCTCTTAAATTCATCCAGGCACCTGTCATCAAACCGCGAGCAACATTACGACCTTTGTAATCATAGAAGTTATGCCTAAAACTAAACATGCTTCCATCTTCACTCATGCCAGTCACCTCGCAACTCACAGTAATTGGTTTTCCTTGATGGATTTCTTTAAAATAGTAAATGTTCTCATTAAAAATAACGGGACCAGTTTCATACTGAGCCATTTCTCTCTGTCCGAAGTCATTTTCAATTAAAAAAGCCATGCGCGTGTGGCTCATAAAATTTTGATAGGCACTGTTTGCCATATGTCTATTTGCATCGAGGTCGCTCCACCTTACGTCAAATTCCTTTTTGTACATCTATAATTCTCTTTGTCACAAATATATTTTATGCGAGCATAATAATATGGTGGTCTAAGAAATTTTTATGAGTCTCGCTTTCGCGAAAGCGATAAACCGATAATCACATTCTTAAGAAATGGGTTTTAATTTCTTCATAGCTATCCACAAATAATAAGCGGTGATGATAGTAGAAAGAACATCTGCAATAGGGAAACTAAGCCACACTCCTAACTCACCATAAAACTTAGGTAAAATCAATACTAATGGTAGTAAAATAAAACCTGTGCGTAACAAGGTCAACAGTAATGCTGGAATGGCTTTTCCTATGGCTTGATAATAAGCTGAGCCTATAAGTTGAACTGCAATTATAGGAACAGCGATGAAAACTAATTTTAAAGCAAAGGATGTGGCTTCTATAACCTGTATATCTTTAGTGAAGACACTTGCAATTTCTTTTGTAAAGAAAAAGAGACTTAAAAATATAATGACTCCTAGTCCACATGCATATTTAATAGATGTAAAAATAACTTCTCGCACACGATCCCAATTTTGTGCGCCATAATTGTAACCAGCAATAGGTAAAAAACCTTGTGTAATCCCTAAAACAGGAAATAGAGCAAACATCATCATTCTTCCTATAATACCAAATACCGAGACACTACTCTCGCCACCTAACTCAAAAAGGACGTTGTTCAATATTAAATATAGTACACTGGTAGTAGCCTGTCTAGCCAAAGTAACAAAACCTAAGGCGCCTATTTCATTTATTATAACCCATTTAAAGATAAAGTGCTTCCAGCTACAAAGCAGTTCACTTTTACCAGAGAGAAAGAACCAGCCCACGTAGGTTAAACACAACCCATAACTTATAGTAGTCGCCCAGGCTGCACCTTCCATTCCCATTTCTAATCTATTTATTAAAATATAATCCAATAGCAAATTACCTACTGATGGAATAAGCATAGCTATCATTGCATGAGTAGGTGCGCCTTCTGCTCTTATAACGTTATTTCCCATCATGCATAAAGCTAGCATAGGAATACCGTAGAGAACGATGCGGTAGTACGTTTTTGCAGGTTCAAATATGTCTCCTTTTCCACCAAAGGCAGGCACAAGATCGTTGATGAAAATAAGACCTACACCTACCATAACTGTAGTGATAAGAACGGTAAGCGAGAGCATGTTACCAAAAGTTGTTTTAGCCTTTTCAAGTTTATCTGCACCTAAAGCTCTGGATATCATACTTGATCCTCCTATTCCTATAGCCATACCTAATGCGGCAATAAAAAATGAAACCGGTAACACAACGTTAATAGCAGCAATAGCTATAGACCCTATCCAGTTACCTACAAAAATAGTATCCACTAAAATATTAAGTGACATTACTAGAATACCTATAGAAGCAGGAACTGCTTGCTTGATCAATAGGCTGGTTATAGGCTCTGTTCCTAAGAGTTGAGATTTATTTGCTGGTTTAATAGACATATGTCGTAAAAATACTCTTCTATTTGGGTTTAACCTATTTAACTGTAAAAGGCTTTTCAGTTATTGAAAAGCCTTTTAAAAATAATTAAAGTGTACCTATATAAATTAGAAAGTTCCTATAAAATGACTTCCTTCTACATTGATTAATTCTGCTCCTTTAGTTACATTTCCAGTTTCAGTATCAATAATATATATGTTACCATTTTGTCCTACTGGAGCTTGTGTTACATATATATCTGTCCCATCTACTACAAAGCCTTGGTACTGGAATAGATAAAAATCTGGGTGGTAAGGAATTGCGTCTATTTTCTGTGCTGTTCTCGTATTTAAGTCTGCTATTGCAAAGAACCCTTGAGCGCCAGCAGCTCCTTCAACAGATCCAGCATGGCGGTATGCAATTACAGCTTTACCATTACCTGCAGGTCTCCATGCTAGAATATAAGCGTCATTTACACCTAGAGCTTCGTCTAAATTGAAATCATAAGTAGAGTCATATTCATTATTTGCATCTATTTTTAAAATATGGGAACCTTCTGGATCACTTTGATTTGCTTGATAAACACTACCATTATATAAAAATGCATTGATACTACGATATCCGTTAGTATTACCATGGCCTATTGTAGAACTTATAACTGTAGGATTGAGTAATGAAGGATAATCTAAAACAATAGTTTTAGAACCCAATATAGGATAATCGCTATCACCTTCGGCAGTGGCTGGGTTTACTTTGCTTAAGCGAGCGCCTATATACAACTTATCTCCGGCCGCATTTAATACTGGCATATCAATTCTTGAAATATAATAACCAGCAGCCTCTTCTTGAGCAGTTAAAGCTACACTATGCTCTTCAAAACTATTGATTATTGAATTTTGTAAATCTAATGTGACTACACCTATAGTGGCATCTGTTCTTACGTAATCGCCATTTGCATCAAACTCATTTTCAGTAGAAACGTATACCGCTGCACCGGTTTGATCACCGTCAAATAATTTGATCCACCTAGGAGCTGTACCTACATATGGAGCTATACTTATTTCTGATCCTGTGGACATGAAGCCTTGCCCACCATTTACGGTATATTTAGTATAATTTCCTCCAGTATCACCTGCATAACTTATATTGAAAATAGTATTGCCATCTTCAGAAGATTGTAATCTCGCCGTTCTATTTGAAGGAACTATAAAGCCGTTATCAAAAGGCGCAATGGACACACTAGGGTCTTTGGCCTGTTCTTTGGTGACAGAGTAAATTAGTGTCCCGCCATTTCCATCTCCTGGATTTTCACCCATTCTAGCTCCTGCAACGGTAATCCATCTTGAACCAGGATCTAGCCCGGGATTTAATGTATCATTATAATCATCGCTGGAACAAGAGCCCAACGATCCTACAATTATTACAGTCGCGACGTATTGTTTGAATTTTAAAAAAGTAGAAATCATTTGTTATTGATTAAAAATTATTAATTGAATAGTTGAGTTTAAAATAAAATGCCCTTCCAGATTTTTGAACAGATAGATTATCATAAACAGGTCTGTTAAAAATGTTTTTAACATCAAGACTTACTACAAGTTTCTTGTTTGGAAACACATAACTTAGCCCAAGATCTTGTACAAATTGTTCTGGAACCTTAAAAAAGTCATCACCTACTGTATTTGCTCCTTGGGAAGTGAGATATGAAAAGTCATCTGTAAAATATATCGAATAGAATAAATTCAAGTGAGACTCTTTTTGAATCACATTTTTCAATGAATAACTGAGTCCACTATTCATTGTTAAAAATGGTGTATTAGGTATTTCAAACTCAGTTCCAGATGCTGTTGTCGTAGTTAAATCAAAACGAGAAATATTGAAGTTAAATCTAAAGTTGTTTTTGTAGGTATAATTCAATTGAGCATCAATTCCTTTAGATTTTGCATTACCTTGATTTACATACACAATTAATTCATCATCAACATTTAAAGAGGTTTCAATAGGTAACCCTATTCTATCTTTAATATTTCTAATAAACATGTTAGTAGATATGGTGAATGCATGTTTATTAATTTTAAACTCCCCAAACCTAAACCCTAAGTTATAGTTGTCACTAATCTCTGGTCTTATAGAAGAATTTGCAACAACATTATCTCCATCGTTACCGAAAACTTCGGTTTCATTAGGTAGCCTAATAGCTTTCTCAGCAGAGGTCAAAAGTGTAAAATCTGGAGTAATCGCGTAGGAGGTGGCAAATCCATAACCTTCAAAATTATTTTTACTGCTTACAACTTCATCAACAACAACGTCACTACCGTTTGAGTCTTCTACAATCTCAGGATCTGTACTAGTGGTTTTTTGCCGGTAATGTTTACCAAATATGCTGGCTTTAAATCTTTCTTGAAATGCCGACATTTCATAGGTCATGGCATAAATATTCTTATACAAATCTCTAGTTCCTTGAAATGTGTTTTCTAGAACTGACTTTAAAGCATCACTATCTTCTCTATCTATTCTGTTGTAAATATGATTAAATAAGATCTTGTGGTGGTGATTAATAGTAAAAGAAAGACCTGTTCTAACCGATGCAACATTTCTTTTGATTTTTGCTAAGGTAGGACCACCTTCTTGTTGTGAACCCCATGTATACTGATATTCATCACCCCTAAAATCTATAGCTCTTTCTCCATTCCAACTATAAGCCCAGGCTACGGTATCATTTATTGACCTATTTCTGGCACCATACAATGCATTGAAATTTAAATTTAGTCCTTTGGTTAAAAGATCCTTTTTCTGATAAATTACATTTGCTAATAGCGCATCAGATTCAAGAAATCTATCTTTATAAGGTGTAATAGTCATAAAGGCACCGTGTTGCACCTCTTTATAATCGTCTGAAGCAGTAAATCCAACTAAAAATTGATCGGCCCATTTTACATTTGTGTAGCCCACTTGAAAAATCCCGCCAGTAGAGCGATAGGCATCATTAAAGCGCCTAGCTGTGATGGGTGTTTGTACGCCTCCTATTCCGGTTACTACAACACTTCTACCAGAAACTTTATAATCATTATCTGAATAATTATAAAAAGCAGATCCTTTAATTGTAAAGCCAGAGTTCTTAAAACGATAATTACCATTAAAATTAGACTGTGTGGTATTGAATGATCCGTATGAAACAGATGCATTTAAGCTATTTGTAGCCTTTTTATGAAGTACTATATTTATAGCACCTCCTAAAGCATCGTCAGATAAATAACCAGGTACAACACCTTTGTAAACTTCAATGTTTTTTATCATTGAAGTTGGTATGCTATTTAAGCTAAAGGAAGATCCGTATGAAGATATAGGTATACCATCGATAAATATTCTTATAGAGCTGCCGGATAATCCATTCAAACTATAAGTAACTTCAGATCCTAATCCTCCATTTTGACGAATTTTTACACCTACAGATGTATTCAATAATTCATTAGTTTGAATGTTTCTAAAGCTAGCTTCCTTTGTTTCTATAAGATTTACAGCAAATCCTCTTTCTTCTACATTACGCTTATGCGATTTACCTGCTATATGAACTTCATCGAGACCTTCGACACTCTCTGACATGATGAATTTAAACGAAGTATTTTGGGCAGTGCTATTTTCATTGATTTCTATAGTTTTACTTACTGTCTTATAACCGATATAGGAAATCTTTATAGAATATGTGCCTACTGGAATATCCTCAATTACAAATACCCCATCCTCGTCACTTGTAGCTATCTGATCATAGTTATCAAAAATTACAACGGCTCCAAATATCGGTTGATGGGATTCATCTAAAATATTACCTGTAAAAGTGACTGTATCTTCTTGAGCATACATGGAAATAGATAAAAAGATAAACACTAAGAACAAAAAATACTTCATTTATTTAGACTGAATAAAAATAATTACATTTGCAAATGTATTCAGTTTAGAATGATTCTTAATAACGTAAAAAGGAATTATAACAACGTAAAAGGAATAAATGGAAATAAGATTTAAAAGCTCTGAGTATAACGAAGATGAAGTGGTGAAATCGTTTCAAACCGATTTTAAAACTTCTCACCTCATTGAAGATGAATATAAAAATTTCAAAAAGGGAGTTACCGGAGGTGTAAAAGAATTTCAAGTGAATAACATTTTAGCTTTTTTTCAGAATTACACAACTGATAAACCTCACGATCATACACTACAAGTGGTTCAAAATGAATCACTTTTTCTTCTTCAGTTTGTTATCAATGGTAATTTCTCTATTTCAGTAGAAGGTGAAAATCAAGATTTTATTACTATCAAGCATAACAAATACAATCTGTTATATCTTCCTGCTTCAAAACATTTATTCACTTACCACAATCAAAATAAACAGATTTTAAACATTTACTTTACAGAGTCGTTTTTAAAACAAAAAATGGATTTAGCATTTATAAAAAATGCTCCTGATTTTTTAAATGCCAAAAGAAATAAGAAATTATATTCATTCTTCAAAGATGGCCTATACTTGAACACACAACTACGCAATATTGTAAATGAACTGCTCAATTGCTCATTTGATGGAATCACAAAAAAATCTTACTTAGAGTCTAAGTTAACCGAGTTAATATTAGTCTCTTTGCATACTGAAAAACCGCGATTAGAAAAGTTTAAAAAAGAAGATTTAGAATCTTTATTGGTAATAGAGAACTATATCAAATCACATTTAAATGAAGAATTGAATATTGAAAAATTATCATTGTTAGTTGGGTTCAATACTTCAAAATTTAAAACTCTATTCAAAGAACATTATGGAATGCCAGTATTTAAGTATATAACTTCAGTACGCATTGAAAAAGCTATAGAACTCATTTCTAAAAACAACTATACTATTTCTCAAGCATCATATGAGGTAGGCTATAAAAATCCGCAACATTTTACAGTCGCGTTTAAAAAGAAACTAGGATATTTACCTAGTCAATTAATTAAAAGTTCTAA
>MAAC01017624.1_pt1 | contig 16437 bp, 17 predicted proteins | sample 1115981 | NCBI WGS metagenome assembly MAAC01 (sample SAMN04961126, study PRJNA320927) | seawater metagenome | isolation source: sample BD02T64 sea water enriched with oil for 64 days | place: USA:Gulf of Mexico | collected 2013-07-27 | reverse complement strand
GGATTGGATAATCTTGATAAAATGGAGTTTTTTGATGGCTATTCAACAAGGGTTGATAATATGGCACTTCAATCAGGTGTATTGAAATATCAAGCCGATTTTGTTAAAATACTTAGCACAATAATAAAGCCTTTTGTAAAATCGGATACTGGACGAAGAAATAAGAAACAAATACCAAATCAGACTATTCTGGGTTTGTATTCCAAAGTATATCTGAAGGGGGTATTAAGTATTCCTGAAAGCGATATTGTGGAGTTTGTTTTTTTTGTGGAAGAAGATAATTTTGACCTTAAGCTATTAAACCCCAAAAGAGAATTTGAATTTTTAGAATTCTTGAAGTCTCAAGAAGAAAAATTTGTACTTGTAAAATATGGTGAAAAATAAACTTTTTTCTTTACTAGCTGTTTTATTCTTAGTTGTTAGTGTACAGGCTCAAACCGTGGAAATTAAGGGGATCGTAATTGCGAAATCAGATATTGAAAATATTCATGTCATAAATAAAACGTTGAGTAAATTTACGACTACTAATCGGCTAGGAGGGTTTAAAATTCAAGCCAAAGCTTTGGATACGATTGTTTTTTCTTCTGTTCAATATAAACTTAAAGCTGTAGTCGTGAGCTTTAAGAATATTAAAGAGCAATCGCTAACAGTCCAACTTGTTGAAAATGTCAACGAACTTGACGAAGTTGTTGTTGGTAAAGTGCTTACTGGCAAATTAAATTCGGATATAAATAATTCTGACACTGAGGTTCCTATTAATTTTTATGATGTTGGTATTCCTGGCTTTAAAGGAAAACCAAAAACACAGAGTGAACGGCGCTTATATGACGCCGATCATGGTAAATATGTCTCGGTTGGATTAGGTCTTGGACTGAACTTGAATAAAATATTAAATAAAGTTACTGGTAGAACAAAAAAATTAAAAGAACGAGTCAGACTTGAGTCCAATGATGTTTTGTTAAATAAAATAAGGGCAAATTTATCAGAGAATTTTTTTATTACCTATCCATTGGATGAAGCATTACATATCGATTTCTTTTATTTTTGTTCAGACAATGAGAATTTTGAGAAACGTTGTATGGGTAAAAGTGACATCGAAGTTTTTGAATTTCTTATAGAGATGATGGCAGATTATAAAAATAATTTGAAAGTGATTAAAGATTAAATTATTTTTTGGAATGTTTTTTGACGATAGACTTTCAAATTAATTACATTTACCAAATTCAGAAACATAAATTCAATTTTGACTATATATCATGAAATCGATTAAATTACTTTTTTATATACTAGTACTGCCTTTTGCAGCATTTACAACGGCACATGAATTTTATGTAAGCGTTACACAAGTAGATTATATTAAAGAAGAGCAAGCTATTCAAATAACGACGCGTATTTTTATTGACGATTTTGAAGACTTACTTCGTCAAAGATATGATGAGACAATTACCTTGAATACCAATGAAGATGAAAGCTCTATAGATGCCTATATTGAAAAATATATGATGAGTAAAATTCAAATTGGAATTAATGGTGAATTCAGAAACTTTAAATTTATTGGTAAGGAATATGAAGACGATATTGTATACTGTTTTCTTGAAATTTCTGATGTAGATTCCATAACGACCTTTGAAATTACGAACCAGTTGTTGTTCGATATCTATAATGAACAACAGAATATTGTTAAATTAAATATAAACTCCAAAAAGAAAAGCTTTATGCTTACGCCTCATAATGCTTCGGGAGTGTTAAACTTTAATTAAAACTGTTAATAACTTCTTAAATTTTGTTAATTTCATCGCTTAAATTTTGTAACTAATAACCAGGATGAAACTGAATTGTCTTTTAATGCATATCGGTTAAGTCAAATCAATTAAAAAACAAAGATTTTTACAGATGAAAAAATTAAAGTATTTATTCCTTTCGGCAATGTTTGTGTCGATGGGTACATTTGCTCAAGAGCAAAAACAACCAGAAAAAAAGCAAGGGCATCAAAACATCAACAAGTTTAAAGAATTGTATGATGAATTTGCAACACCTAACATGTTTAGAACAGGATCAGGTGCTCCTGGGCCAGCTTATTATCAGCAACAAGCTGATTATAAAATGGATTTAGAGCTTGATGATGCCAATGCTAAATTATCAGGTTTTGAGACTATTACCTATACTAATAATTCGCCAGATGAATTAAAATATTTATGGGTTCAATTGGATCAAAACATGCGTGCTGAAGATTCAAAAACACCATTGATTGAAAGTGGAGGAATGTCTAAGCTTACAAGACCATCTACTTTTGCAAGTAAATATATGGAAGAAGCCTTTGATGGTGGTTTTAATATTGAGCAAGTTAATGATGTAAATGGAAATTCATTACCTCATATGATTAATGGAACGATGATGCGTGTTGAATTGCCTGCAGGAATGACTACAGGTGATAAGTTTTCATTTCAAATTAAATGGTGGTATAATATCAATGATCATACTAAAGACGGTGGCCGATCGGGTTATGAGTACTTTGAGAAAAATGACAATAGAATTTATGTAATGGCGCAATTCTATCCAAGAATGGCTGTTTATAATGATGTTGAAGGATGGCAAAATGCACAATTTTTTGGACGTGATGAGTTTGCATTGCCTTTTGGGAATTTTGAGGTGAACATTACAGTGCCTGCCGATCATATTTTAGACGGAACAGGACGTTTAACAAATAGAAAAGATGTTTTTTCTAAAGAAATGATGAAGCGTTTTGAAAAAGCAAAGAAGAGTTTTGATGAACCAATAGAGATTGTTACTCAAGCTGAAGCAGAAGCAGCTGAAAAGAAGAAGAGTAATAAAACAAAAACATGGAAGCTATATGCTGAAAACGTTCGTGATTTTGGTTTTGCTACATCGCGTAAATTTATTTGGGATATGATGGCTGTTAAGCTTGAAACTAAAGAAGTAATGGCGGTATCATTATATCCGGCTGAAGCTAATCCTTTATGGGGGAGTTGGTCAACAAAAACTGTGGCGAGTACTTTAATTTCGTATTCAAAAATGACTTTTGACTATCCATATCATAAAGCTATTTCTGCTAGTGCACCTATGGGAATGGAGTATCCTATGATATGCTATAATTTTGGACGTCCTAATGCAGATGGAACTGTAAGCGATAGAACTAAATATGGAATGATGGGCGTTATTATTCATGAAGTTGGACATAACTTTTTCCCAATGATTGTAAATAGTGATGAACGTCAATGGACTTGGATGGATGAAGGATTAAATACTTTTGTACAATATGTTGCACAAGGTGATTTTGGAAAATTATATCCTGGAGCCTTATCTGAAGGTCACGATGCATTTCCATCAAGAAGAGGGCCAGCAAAAAATATAGTACCATATATGGGAGGTAATCAAGATTTTATTGCTCCAATTATGAGTAAAGGTATGAACACTTATCAATTTGGTAATAACGCATACGGTAAACCTGCAACTGCTCTAAATATATTGAGAGAAACGGTAATGGGGCCAGAATTATTTGATTATGCATTTAAAGAATATGCTAGACGTTGGAAGTTTAAACACCCAACTCCTGAAGATTTCTTTAGAACAATGGAAGATGCTTCTGCTATGGACTTAGATTGGTTCTGGAGAGGATGGTTCTATACGACTGATTATACTGATATTGGACTTAAAGAAGTGAAGAAATTGTATGTAACTTCTGAGCCTAACGAAGCCGCTAAACGATATGCAAAGAATAGAGGACAGGATTTAAGTGAACTTGGCCCATTATTGTTTATGGTTGAGGAAGGAAGTGAAGAATTTAATGCAACAATGAAAAATAATGATGCAGTAGCAAACTCTTCGTCGCTAAAAGAATACTTAATGGATAATTTTACTGCAGAAGAGCGTAAAAATATTAAGGAACCAAAGTATTTTTACAATATAACTTTTGAAAAGCCAGGAGGCTTAGTAATGCCGCTTATTGTGGAGTATGCTTATGCCGATGGAACAAAGGAAAAAGTTACTTACCCAGCACAAATTTGGAGACATAATGACAATGAAATTAAAAAGGCAATCGCTTCAGATAAAGAGATTGTGAGCATTACTATTGATCCAGATTTAGAAACAGCCGATATTGATACATCTAACAATTCTTGGCCAAAAGAGGTTAAGCAAAGTAAGTTTGATGAATTTAAGAGCAAGAACTAGTCTTTGTTATAAATAAATTAGTAAAAACCGACTTTTTTAAGTCGGTTTTTTTATTGTTTTAAAAGTTCCTGTTATATTTGTACTGTGATACAACAAACAACATTTTTATTTATTAGCGGCGCAGAGATAGCAGTAATTCTGTTTATTGTCGTAATGGTATTTGGAGCGGATAAAATCCCCGAAATTGCTCGCGGACTAGGAAAAGGTATGCGAACTTTAAAAGACGCCACAAACGATATTAAGCATGAAATTTCTAAAAGTGCAGAACATCATGGTATTGATACCGATGTTGCTAAAAACATTAATGAAGAAATTACTAAAGTCAAAGACGGATTGGACGATTTTACAGGTTCTGTAAAACGTAAATTATAGATTTACTTTTTTCTGCTTATTGACAAGCCGTCCCTTATAGGGAGCATTACGGTCTCAATCCTATCATCATATTTCAATATTTTATTATATGCAATTAACGCAGGAGTTGAGAGGTCATCTTTTTGGAATTTTGAGTCTAATATTTTGCCGCTCCACAGCACGTTATCCGATAGAATAACAGCTCCAGTATTTAATTTATCAATGATACAATTAAAATAGTTGGTATAGTTTTCCTTATCGGCATCAATAAATACAAGGTCAAAATTAAGCTCCATCTCCGGGATGATATCTAAAGCGTTTCCAATGTGCTGAAATATTTGTTTTCCATATCCAGATTTATCAAAATATTTACGCTGAATATCACATAGCTCCTCATTGATGTCTATCGTATGCAATTCACCATTGGCTTGCATGCCCTCTGCCAAACACAATGCCGAGTACCCAGTATAAGTTCCTATTTCTAAAATATGTTTCGGATTAATTAATTTGGTAAGTATACTTAGCAGTCGCCCCTGATAATGTCCGCTCAACATTCTTGGCTGTAGAATTTTTTGATTGGTTTCTCTATTGAGTTGCTGTAATAAAATAGGCTCGTTTTCAGAATGAGTTACAACGTAATCATCTAATTCTTCTGGGATAAAGTGCATTATGATAGTATTTTATTAACTAATGCTTTTTTAGCATCATTATCATTTCCAAATAACCATCTTAATACATTGTCTTCCCATATTTCATCATATTGTTTTTTGTTAATGATGTCTCTCTCAATGGCCAAATCCAACAACTTTCCTGGATATGAAGATTGTGGTTCACTTTCCATTTCCCCAAGAGGGTAGGGGTCGTCTAAGCCCATTATAACCTGATTGGATCCTTGACGATCAATCATTAATTTTAAAGAATCGGTGTCATGAACTAAAGTGTCAAAATAAATATTGGGATGACCAACAGCTTTTCTAGGATGGTGCTTGCCTTCAAATAAGTCGGGTCTACCATCAAAACCTTGGATTCGTCTTCCTAAATTCATCTGTGCCAATTGACCACCATGTGCAAAACAAGTTCTAATGTTAGGAAAACGTTCTTGCATGCCATTTAAAGTATAAAAATGATAGGCATCACCACATTGTGCTAACATCCATATTAAATGAAAACGCCAAGCAGTATTTTCTAAATTAATCATTTTATCACCATCATAAGGATGTATCTCTATGGCTAATTTATATTTATTCGCCAAATCAAAAATGGCATCATTTTCTTTATCAAATACAGAACGCCATTGTCCAATGCTGTCCATAAAATGTGTTGGTAAACATAAAACTTTTAAGTTCAATTGCTCTACACAACGTTCAATTTCCCAGAGAGCACCTTGAATAAAACCAGGATGTACTACAAAACCACAGGTAAATTTATTTGGATGGTCATGTTGAACTTTGGCATTAAAATCATTTTGAAAACGCAAGGCTTTTTTCATTTGTTCCAGTCGTAATCCATTTCCATAAAGTTGAGATAGATTTAAAACAACAGCATGATCAAGTCTGTTTTTTTCCATCCATTGAAGTTTTTCATCTAAGAAAAAACTAGAATCTGTAACTGGCCGCTTCCATCCTTTTTGAAGCATGTATTTACGTTCGTCATCAACCCAAAATATTTCTTTATCCTTCATAAACTGAGGAATGTCTTCGGGATAAGGTAATAAGTGAGAATGACCGTTTATGCGTAGTTTACGTTTTTCCATATGTATTTCCCTTCATAATGGGAGTTTGTTTTATGATGCTTTTCAATCTTAAATTAATCTTGGATGACATTTTGATACCACTCAATTAAGTGTCTTCCTAATTTGTTTTGTTTGGTGGCTGCATAACCAAGTTGCATTGCTTGCAAGTACGTTGTTCCAAATTACTGTAATAGTTATCAAAAATCACAGGCATATCGGTCTCAATATCATCTAAGGCAAAAGCTTCTCTATGGAGTTGTGTATTGCAGTTTTCACAGTACCATTCAAGGGCATCCATCATGTTTTGTTCACGTGGATATTCAATAACCAAGCCCACAGTATTCGCACTTCTCTGAGGTGAATGTGGTACTTTAGAGGGTAATAAATAAATATCGCCTTCTCTTATATGAACATCTACGGGAGTTCCATTATCAATAATTTTCAAGACCATATCGCCTTCAACTTGATAGAAAAATTCTGGAGTTTCATTATAATGAAAATCCTTTCTGTTATTAGGGCCGCCAACAACCATAACAATAAAACCACCATCTTTCCACACGCATTTATTACCTACAGGAGGTTTTAATAGGTGTCTGTTTTTATCGATCCAAGCTTTAAAATTAAGTGGGGATACTAGTTTACTCATAGTGTTTTTTGTTTTATGGCGTTCCCTTCACAAACCTTCAAGGGCAAACACATTGCTGAAGGTTTGGGTCAGGCTTTTCGCTGTATCTTTTTATGTTATTTTAAGTATTCTTGTAAATCAAAATGTATTGAGAACACATAAAAAGGATGCCGCTTCAATCCTTAACGCAGTTTATGTTATAAAGTTACAAAGATTTTGTTCGTCCGCCATCAACCGGAAGGTTAATTCCGTTAATATAGCTTGCAGCTTCACTCGCTAAAAAGGATACAGCATTGGCAATTTCTTCGGGTTTCGCGAAGCGTTTTGCAGGCACTGCATTTTTCATGGTAGTAGTGGCATCTTCAATAGTAATCCCTGTTTTAGACGATTTGTTCTTAATGATTTCATTCAAACGCTCTGTTCCAGTAGCCCCTGGAAGTACATTGTTTACTGTAATACCAAATTGCCCCAATTCATTAGCCAAAGTCTTGCTCCAGCTTGCCACAGCCCCACGAATGGTATTACTAACACCAAGTCCGTCTAAAGGTTGTTTTACCGAAGTGGAAATCATACTAATTATACGACCAAATCCTTCATTTTTCATGAACGGAACAACAGCTTGTGCTAATACATGATTGCATTTTAAATGTTGAGTAAATGCAGTTTCAAATTCGCTAATTTCAGCCCCAAAGACAGGTCCACCTTTTGGACCTCCGGTATTATTGATCAAGATGTGAAACCCATGATGCGCTTCAATAAAAGTGGTTACTTTTTCTTTTAAAATCTCAGGGTTTAAAAAATCGGCAACAATATAACTGTGATTTTCAGGTGAAGGTAACTCAGATAAGACTTGCTTTAGTTTGTCTTCATTTCTAGCAACTAAAGTAACATTTGCACCTTCCGTTGCCAATGATATGGCCGTTGCTTTTCCTATGCCTTGTGTGCTTCCACAGACTAAGGCGTTTTTGTTGTTTAAGTTTAAATTCATTTTTGTTCGAATATATTTTTAGCGCGCACGCTCATTTTGTCCATTAGTTTTGAGGAATCCTTTATAGTTTCAAAGCCAAATTTCTCATATAGTTTGTGGGCGTCTTTTGTAGCCAACATCCATTTATCTATGTTTTTTAATTCAGGATTATTTAATATTTTATCTATAAGCAATGTTGAATAGCCCTTTCCTTGATGCTGTTCAATAACAAAAACATCAAGCAGATATGCAAAAAACACGTGATCTGTCATTACTCTTGCGTATGCAATTTGATTGTTATTGTAAAAAAGACCAAAATTGATGGAGTGTTGAAAGGCTGTTTTTTGCTCTTCAAAACTGCGAGACCTACCCCAGTATGAGCTAGATATAACACTATAGATTGTATCTAAATTCATGTCTTCATTTTTTGAAGAAAAGTAAATATCTTTTTGTAATTCTATCATTGGTAATTCCGGGATATCATAAGTGTTTTTTAATATTTAATGCATACATTTTTTGCTTCGGTAAAAAAGCGTAGCGCTTCAAAGCCGCCTTCTCGGCCTACACCTGATGCTTTCACACCTCCAAAGGGTGTGCGTAAATCACGAAGCATCCATGTGTTAACCCAAATAATTCCAGCATGTAATTGGTTGCTCATCCGCATGGTGCGTTTAAGATTATTGGTCCATAATGTTGCCGATAAGCCATACTTCACTTTATTTGCCATTTGCAAAACTTCATCTTCAGAATGAAATGGCATTATGGTGACAACGGGGCCAAAAATCTCTTCTTGATTGACACGACATTCATCATTGTGAACTTCAATTACAGTAGGCTCTAAATAGTAACCATCTTCAAATCCTTTAACAGTTACCTTATTCCCTCCACAGAGAATTTTACCGTCTTCATTTTTTGCAATATCAATGAATTCCATCACCTTTTCAAGATGTGGTTTTGAGACTAAAGCACCAATATTAGTTTCGTCATTTGATGGATGCCCTACTTTTAGTTGCTTTACTTTTTCAACAAAATCTATTTTGAATTTTTCATAGATAGAGGCTTCAACAAAAATGCGACTTCCACATAAACAAATTTGCCCTTGATTAGCAAATGAAGATCGTACACTAGTTTCTAACATATCCTTGTAATCACAATCGGCAAAAATGATATTAGGATTTTTACCGCCGAGTTCTAGAGATAATTTTTTAAACATTGGGGCAGCTACCCTGGCAATATGGGCTCCTGTTGCTGTGCCTCCTGTGAATGAAATTGCTTTAATGTTTGGATGTTCAATAATTGCTTGACCTGTAGTTGTACCTAGTCCATGTACAATGTTTAGAACGCCATTTGGTAAGCCTGCTTGGGTGCAAATTTCTCCTAATAAATAAGCCGTCAATGGAGTGACCTCACTGGGTTTCGCAATGACACAGTTTCCGGCAGCAAGTGCTGGAGCGATTTTCCAAGTAAATAAATAGAGTGGTAGGTTCCATGGCGAAATACAACCAACAACACCAATGGCCTGACGAAGCGTGTAATTTATGGCATTACTACCAATACTTTCGTGACTTTCACTGGCAAACTGGGTTATGGCATTGCCAAAAAAACGGAAATTACTAGCTGCTCTTGGTATATCGACCGATTTTGCCAATGAAATTGGTTTACCGTTATCTCTACTTTCTGCTTCGGCAAACTTTTCTAAGTTAGACTCCAGCAGTTCAGAAATTTTAATCAAAATTCTACTACGTGCTTCTAAACTTGTTTGCGACCAAGATGGAAAGGCAGATTTAGCTGCAATATATGCGTTTTCTACATCTGCACTTGATGAGTTTGGGATGCGTCCATAGACTTCGCCATTTGCGGGACAATAGTTATCTAACCATTGGTCTTGAATTGGATCCTGAAATTGACCGTTTATATAGTTTTGTATGATCATTTTTAAATTTTATAAAAGCTTCTCGTCGATGCCCGAGGATACAATTGTAAATATTAATACTCTAAATTTAGACTTTAATGTCTGGTTGAACCAAACTGTGATCTTCTCAGATCAAAATTCCATTCTCAATAATAGACCTTTTGATTTTTTTAAAACCAGAAAGTGCTTATGTCATGACTGTTTTTTATAAGCCGTTACTTTAATTTCCACAACTAAGTCTGGGTGTGGTAATTGGTGTACTGCTACCGTTGTGCGTGTTGGGCCGGTTTCGGCATTAAAATATTCGGCATATGCTTTGTTATAACCAGCAAAATCATTCATATTGACTAAAAAAGTGGACACATCTACAACATCATTCATAGTGGCTCCAACTTTTTTAAGATTTGATGCGATGTTGTCTAAAACTGCTCGTGTTTGGGCTTCAATATCTAAATGTTTTGTGCCCATATTATCAATAATTTCGACACCAGCAATAGTGTTGTCTGGCCTCCTAGAGCTTGTTCCAGACACAAAAATAAAATCGCCGACACATTTCGTGTGTGGATAAGCACCTCTTGGTGTTACTTTATCGTTACTCATAATTTATATTTTAATGGTGCATCGTTTTTGCTACTCGGTCTTCTTCAAGTATCTCTTGAGTTTCTTGTAAGACCTTTTTCAATAATAAATTTAATTCTTCTTTTGTCATATCACCGGTCGTCGAGATATCATTGTTAGTAATCAAATTTAAAATAGCTTTGTCCTGAGCTCGTCCTCTGGTCATAGCTTCATTATAACCCACATGTTCATTGAACGTTACCAACGAATATTTTGATGAGTATTCATTAGGGAAATTTTGTTCTAAAGCCATTTCTAATTTACGCTTTTCTTGGAAAACAGGATTAGCAACATGAGCCTTCATTTCCTGAAAATTATCTATAGCTAAATCTGCGATGGCATCGGTGTCTTTTTTTCGGGTGTCTTCGTAAGCTTTGAAGACCGCATTCCAGTCGCCTTCATGCTGGTCTAATATTTGATCAAACTCGACCACATCTTCGAATGAAGCATTCATTCCCTGACCATAAAAAGGTACGATGGCATGGGCTGCATCTCCCATTAACAATGTGTTACCTTTATAGTGCCATGGGGAACATTTTACGGTTCCCAAGGCAGAGGTAGGGTTCTCGAAGAAATCATCAATAAGATTTGGCATCAGTTTCAAAGCGTCTGGAAATTCATTGGTAAAAAACTCGGTTACTTTTTCTGGAGAAGTTAAATTATTGAAATTATATTTTCCATCGTCATGACTTAAAAATAAGGTTACTGTAAAACTACCATCTAAATTTGGTAAAGCGATGAGCATAAAATCTCCTCGAGGCCAGATATGCAACGCGTTTTTATAGGTTTTATAATCACCAGTTTCCGTTGGTAATATGCTTAATTCTTTATAGCCATGTGTTAAATAATCTTGAGAAAAACTGAATAAAAATTTATTCTCTAAATAATAACTTTTTCTTAATGCAGAGCCAGCACCATCGGTTCCAATTATAACATCGGCATCTTCAATAAACTCAGTTTTTGTATCATAGTCGTAGAAAGTGGCGGTGGTATTTTCAAAATCTACTTGGGTACATTTTTTATTAAAATGCAATGAAACATTTGGTAATGCTTCGGCTTCATCCATTAGTAGTGCATTTAATCCACCTCTTGATATTGAGTTTATATACTCGTGATCTCGACCACTGTAGTTCGATAAAAAGGTGTCACCATTTTTATCATGGAGCATCCGGCCATTCATTGGGATACAAAGCGGTTCGACTTTATCCTGAATAGCTACTAAACGCATCGCTTTAATTCCTCTATCAGAAAAAGCGAGGTTTATAGAACGTCCAGCACTAATGTCAACCTCGCGCAAGTCTTGTCGCATTTCATATATGGCTACATTATAACCACGTTGCCCTAGTCGTAATGCTAATAGGGATCCACAAAGTCCGGCACCTATTATAAGGATGTTTTCTTTACTTTTCATTTAAAATTTCTTTAAGTTTTTCAACCATTCTATAAACGTCTTCAAACGAATTGTACAAAGGGACAGGGGCACACCGAATGACGTCGGGCTCTCTCCAGTCGGTGATGATATGAGCTGCGGTTAATTTTTTATGTAAGTCCTTATCGGCGCTTTTTACTTGTATTGAAAGTTGGCAGCCTCGTTCTTTTGGATTGCTTGGTGTGATTATTTTAATGTTTTCAGTATCAAGTTGATTTAATAAAAATTCAAAATACCCCGTAAGTTGTTCTGATTTTTTTCTTAGAGCGTCCATTCCAACGGTATTAAACATGTCTAAAGAGGCTTTAATTGCTGCCATAGATAAAATGGGAGGGTTGCTCAATTGCCAGCCTTCAGCTCCAGGAATGACGTCAAGGGGTTGCCTCATGTTAAATCGTGTAGATTTATTATGGCTCCACCATCCTGCGAAACGCTTGAGTTTTTTATTATGTGCATGCTTTTCGTGAACAAATAATCCAGCCAAACTTCCAGGGCCGGAGTTTAAATATTTATAGGTGCACCAAGCGGCAAAATCTACACCAGAATCATGAAGTTTCGGCTGTATATTTCCGGCACCATGAGCCAAATCAATACCGACCATACAATTTTTGGCATGACCGAGTTGGGCTATTTTTTTTATGTCTAAATATTGTCCTGTATAGTAATTAACACCACCAATAAGTAATAAAGCAATGCTGTCTCCTTCTTCGTCTAGTATGGTTTCTAAATCCTCTATGCGCAATAATTCTTCACCCTCGCGAGGTTTCCATTCAATCAATCCGTCATTGACATCAAAACCATGAAATTCCAATTGTGTTTGTACGGCATATCTATCTGAGGGAAATGCATCGCTTTCAATTACAATTTTATATTTACGAGTTGTCGGTTGATAAAAAGATACCATAAGTAAATGTAAATTGGTAGTCAATGTGTTAGAAATCACAACTTCTATTGGTTTGGCCCCCACGATTGTAGCCATTGATTCCGTTAGGAATTCATGGTAGGGCATCCACGGGTTTTTTGCTTCAAAATGTCCTTCTACTCCAAAATTTGCCCAATCGTCTAACTCTTGTTGAATATATTGCTTTGTGCTCTTTGGTTGTAACCCCAAAGAATTTCCAGTAAAATATAACCAATCATTTCCATTTTGATCTTTTGGTATATGAAACTGAGTTCTATACGTCGCTAATCGATCTTTTTTATCTTGTTCTTGGGCGTAATTTAATGTTGCTTTGCTCATTTGAATGCTAATGTTTTCTTTTATAATTAGCTTATAATTATTTCAAAAATAACTGTTTTTATAAGAAAATTTAAAAATGTTTCGATATATGAAACGCTGTTTCAAATTTAAGTATTATTTTTGAAACAACGTTATGTTTTTAATACTAAATACAATCAGGTAAAACCTCAATTATGAAAGAAGATACGAAGGAGCTCAATTTATCTGTAATAAAAGCATTTAAGATTTTGGATGAATTTACTTATGGTCAACAAGAATGGGGTGTTAGGGAGTTGGCCAAAAAAGCTGGATACAACAAAACAACCACTTATAGACTTTTGAGCACAATGGAGGCGCTTGGAGTGCTTCAGAAAAACAAATCTGATAAATATATTTTGGGACTTAAATTATTTGAATTAGGCAATTTAGTATCTATTCATAAATCATTGCGTTACTTTTCTGGAATACCATTGGATAAGATCGCAAAAGAGATTAATGAAACCATTCACTTTGGCGTTTTAGATAATAATAAAGTATTATACTTAAATAAAGCTGAAAGTCTACAAGGATTAAAAGTTAGTACACAAATAGGGTCTTCGCAAAGTGCCTATTGTTCGGCATTAGGAAAGGTGCTCCTTGCTTATTTATCTGAAGATGAATTGTCGAAATATTTTAAGGAAGTAAAATTAACTGCAAGGACGACTAATACAATCACAAATGAGGAAATGTTGCGTACAACCTTTAAAAAGATAAGGACGCAACAATATGCCTTAGATATGGAGGAGTTAGAATTGGGATTGATATGTATTGCAATTCCTGTATTTAATCAACAGAACCAACTTGTAGCGAGCATAAGCGCTTCAGGTCCTTCCAGTCGCTTTAAAGCTGAAAATATTAACTCATATCTGTCCATCTTGCAGAAAGGGCGTCGAGAAATAGAGGCAAAGTTGAGTGATTATAAATAAATGTCTTGAGTTATTTTTCCATAATGACCTTTAAATTGGTGAAATTGAGATTCCAATTTCCATCCATTTTTTTATGTTCCTGAGCAATTTTAATACCATTAATATTTTGATAACTTTCCCAGCTACATATTAAAGATGCTTCTTTTGAGTTTTGTCGTCTAAAGACCCATTCTTTAATAATGTAATCTTCGCCATAATAAAAATCATAAGCATCACCAGGAGTATAACCGCCTTCATTAGAATATGTTAGTGTAATTTTGTGTAGCTGTTTTTTACTTATAGGAGCTTCTTTTAACATAGGCTCACTAATAGTTGTGCCTTCATCCCAAACTAAATTAAAGGGCGCTAATAACCAATATTTGTCATTGATAAAGCTTCTGTCTGCTTTTAAAGTTGTGCTGTCAATTTTTGCCCTATTGAAATGTGTCGTTTCATCTCCTGAAATCATGGTAACCATATTGGTTTTAGGTTCCCATTGCCAAGATCGTTCAAAATGACTACTGTCCCTGTCGACATTAAATGTGAAATCAATTCTTGAGACCATATCCCAATTTTGAATTCCGTGAGCATTGGCAATTTTTTGAGCAACGCTGAGTTCAGTAGTAGGTATTTGTGTTTTATCTGACTGTTTGCAAGTGCAAAACATAAGAAAAACTAGAATCGGAAATAAGTTCTTCATGGTTAGTGGTTTTTTTCAAAAGTACTAAACCAAATTTAATTCCTGAAAAAGTTTCAGCATATAATGTTTTAAGTCGTGCTAATATTTGAGAATGGAAGTGTTTGAAAATGGTATATGCTGAGGTATTTAATGCTTTTGCTTAAGTAAATTTGGGAATTTATTTTTAAATTTATTTAGCCTTGGAATTGAAATGCGTTGAATGTAACCGCTTTCAGGGTGTAATCGCTCGTAATTTTGATGGTAATCTTCTCCAACCCAAAATTTTAAGAAGGGCATAATTTCGGCAGCTAATTTTTTATTAAGCCTAGCCGAAAGTGCTTGTTTCTTTTTTAATATCACTTGTTTTTGATTTTCATTTTGATAAAAAATAATAGAACGATATTGGGAGCCCATATCAGGTCCTTGGCCATTGAATTGTGTTGGGTTTTGTGATCCAAAATAAACATCAACTAAGGTGTTGAAACTGACGATTTTTGGATCGTATATCACTTCTACAGCCTCCGCATGTCCTGTTTTCCCAGTGTTGCTTGCTCGGTATGTAGGATTTAAAGTGTGTCCGCCAGCATAACCACTAATAACTTCATCTACACCTTTAATGCTTTCGTAAATAGCTTCTACACACCAAAAGCAGCCACTTGCAAAATAGGCTCTAGCTTTTCCATTTTGGAGTGGTACTTTAATAGGATCTGCGTCGAAAAGACCTTGTTCAATATTATTTATTTGAGATGTACTTTTTTGATTTACTTGAGCATTGTTTTGACAGCTGAAACTTAGTATCAATGCAATGGTAAAAATGGAAGACTTTAGATTCATAATAATCGATTTCAGTTTAGGTCGTAAGAAACAATAAAAACTTAAAGATAATCGATTAAAAAAAAGCCTTTACAAGTTGTAAAGGCTTTTTTTATTTATAGTGTGCTTCTAATTAAAGTTTAGATAGCATTTTTTTCATTTTTTCTTTTTGTTCAATTGCTAATGCCTGGTCAACAAGGATACGACCACTGTGCTCATCAGTAATGATTTTTTTACGAGAAGCAATTTCAGCTTGAACTTGTGGTGGAATTGTAAAGAAAGATCCACCAGCAGCACCTCTTTCAATTGCTACAACGGCAAGACCATTTTTTACATTGCTACGAATTCTAGCATAAGCAATAACAAGTCTTTCTTCAATTGAGGTTTTGTAGTCTTCAGATTTCTGTAAAAGAAGTTTTTCTTCTTTTTCCGTTTCAGCAAGGATTGCATCTAATTCACTTTTCTTGTGTTTCAAATGTGTTTCTCTTTCTTTGATTCGTCCTTTTGTAGTTTCAACTACCACGTTTTTTTGCTCTATTTGAACATAAAACTCTTTGATGTGCTTATCGGCCAATTGAATTTCAAGATCTTGAAATTCTGTTTCTTTAGTTAATGAGTTGTATTCTCTGTTATTTCTAACATTTTTTTGCTGCTCATTGTACTTTTTTATTAAAACTTTAGCCTCTTCAATTAAATTCTTTTTAGATTTAATTTGCTCATCAATATTTACAAGACTTTCATTTAATTTTTGAAGTCTAGTGTTTAGGCCTTCAATTTCATCTTCTAGATCACGTACTTCTAAAGGAAGCTCTCCTCTAACGTTTCTAATTTCGTCAACACGAGAATCGATTAATTGTAAGTCATATAATGCTCTTAATTTCTCTTCTACAGTAACTTCTTTCTTTTTAGCCATTGCTTATAAATACTTTACAGGATTGGTGTTTGTGTTTGATAAAA
>MAAC01016496.1_pt1 | contig 16440 bp, 16 predicted proteins | sample 1115981 | NCBI WGS metagenome assembly MAAC01 (sample SAMN04961126, study PRJNA320927) | seawater metagenome | isolation source: sample BD02T64 sea water enriched with oil for 64 days | place: USA:Gulf of Mexico | collected 2013-07-27 | reverse complement strand
ATGCCAAGATCAGTAAATTCAGTTGCTAAAAGAGCCCGAAGAAAAAAGGTGATGAAGCAAGCCAAAGGATACTTTGGAAGACGTAAAAATGTATGGACAGTTGCAAAAAATGCTGTAGATAAAGCAATGCTTTATTCTTATAGAGACCGTCGTGCAAAAAAGAGAACATTTCGTGCTTTATGGATAACACGTATTAATGCGGGTGCCAGACAACACGGTATGTCTTATTCACAGTTTATGGGAAAAATGAAAGCTAATAATATCGAATTAAACCGTAAGGTTTTAGCAGATTTAGCTATGAATCACCCAGAAGCTTTTGAAGCTGTAATAAACAAAGTTAAATAAGACATTAATAAGATTATTTCAATAGAAAAAACCCGCTCAATGAGCGGGTTTTTTATGTTTTATAAATTCCTATTATTTCAATTTTTAGTTTAATCAAAAGATTAACTATATTAGTTGAATATACTGTTATGCGTACTCTAATCACCATCTTAATAGGTTTGATTTCTGTTTTTGCAAATTTCACCAATGCACAGATAGATTACGATAATTTATATAGAACAGACAATTCTTCTTCTATTTACTTACCCTTAGGTAAAATATCATTTGCAGACAGTGTTGTAGATTATAAAATAGGAAAACCTGCCCCTTATAAAAGGTATCGCGATATTAAACAATGTTTAGATGAGCCAAATTACATCTCTTATAGTCTTCCTACATATTTGTCTTTAGGCTGTAGAGGAAGCCTTACTGTTGTTTTTAAAAATAATGGATTTATGAATTTACCTGGATACGACCTTTATATTTTTGAAGTAGGCCCCTCTAAAGAAGCAGCCAAAATTGAAATATCAGAAAATGGATTAGATTGGGTGTTTGCTGGAAACATCTCTGGTGGTAAATCTGCAATCGAATTAAACGAACAGAATATTAATCCCGAAAATGTTTTTTATTATTTACGAATTACAGATCTTAATGAAGTATGTAATAGTAAAACTGCTGGGGCAGATATTGATGCAATAGGTGCTATAAACTCTGTTTTAAAATTAACCATCAATACTGATGTATTATTTGACGTAGATGATTTTATATTAAAAGAAACAGCAGATCAAATTTTAGATACCCTTGCTAAAAAAATAGTACAGGTTAAAAAAGCGACTATTTTAGTTGAAGGTCATACAGATGATGATGGAGAAAATGATTATAATATTATACTTTCTGAAAATAGATGTAAAAGTGTTATTGAAAAACTGAAACCACTTCTAAATGTCGAATCTCAATATGATTTTGAAATATATCCTTATGGAGAAGACAAACCGAAATTTTTAAATAACAGTCCAGAAAACAAACAACGCAACCGTAGAGTTGAGATTACCGTTTTGCCTCCTAAAGATTACTATAATTCATTGATGAAAAAAGAAAATTAAAATTATTTTTTTCTAATGATCCAAATATCTTGCGGTATCCATCCCTCTTTAATTGGCAATTCTATATGTTCTAATATTTCAACTTTTTCAAACAAATCTTGCATAAATTTCTTTGGATGAAAAGCAGAATATGTTCTGTGCCCCTCTAAAACATTTCCTCTTACAATTAATTCATTATTGTCATACCTTTCAATTTCAGCACTTGTTAATTTATTTCTAAAATTGTCACCTTGGGTAGTTAAAAATAATATACCTCCTTTTCTAAGTACTCTAGATAATTCTTCAAACCAATCAAAATGTAATTGCTTAGAAAGATGAGTTAAAACAGATAAACCATAAATGACATCAAAGAAATCATCTTCATAAGGTAATTTTGCAGTTAAATCATTATTATTAAAATCTACATCCTTAATGTTTTTTTTATTCCAAGCTATAGTTTTCTTATTATAATCACTTCCATAATATTCACAATTATTGCCAATTATTTCTGGTAAATGCCTAATAATTCTTGCTGGCCCACAACCCCAATCTAATATTTTTTTATTTTCTAAATCGATATGTTTTCTGAATCTACTAACCAATTCTTCAGAACTCTCTTTACTATCAGTATAATATCTTTGATAATGAATTCTAAAAGACTCATATATCATATAGTCTGGGGGCAAATTAATATTAGGATTTTGTGCTTTAAAACGTTTATTTACTTTCCTATTTTTAAATTTTTGCCAATAAAACCTTAGCCAATCAGATAAATATAAAACCCTTAATTTTCTTAAAACACTTGAAATATTTTGTCTTTTCATTAAACTTAATTAAATTATTAGGTCTTTTGTTTCTTCTTTTTTGCAGCAGGAAACAATACATTATTTAAAATTAAACGATAACCTGGAGAATTGGGATGTAATGCTAATTCGGTTTTAGCATCCCCTACTCTATGTTGGTAATCTTCGGGATCATGCCCTCCATAAAAAGTAAAAAATCCTTTTCCTTTTATTCCATGAATATATCGAGCTTCACCATTCGTTTTTTGCTCTCCCATAACAAGGACATTTGCCTTTACTTGTTCTCTTGCATACGAAGTTGTTTGCCCCATAAATCCTTTTACCAAAGCTGTATGGTTTTGCACTAACATTGTTGGGATAGGATCCCATTTAGCAGAAAAATCCATCAAAGTAAAATAGTCTATTTCTTTTAATACTTTACGCTTAGAAGTCATATCTATAGAAGAAAACTCATAAACCATAGGACTTCGTTCTAATATAAAATCGGTAAAAGCAAAGGTGTTATTGTAATTTATTTTACTTTGATAACCAGATTCACTAGGATCCCCATCAAACATGGTTTCGCAAATATCAACACCCTCGGCTGCTAATGCTATATCAAAACTATCTGTTGCACTACACATAGCAAACATAAATCCTCCACCAACTACATAATTTCTTATTTTTAATGCTACATCACGTTTAGATTCAGATACTTTATCATAGCCTAATTTTGTAGCTAATGCCTCAGCATTCTTTTTATTTTCTACATACCAAGGAGCAGATCTATAGGCTCTATAAAACTTTCCATACTGTCCAGTAAAGTCTTCATGATGTAAATGCAACCAATCATATAATAGCAATTGTTCCGTTAAAACCTCTTCATCATAAACAACAGTATATGGTATCTCTGCATAAGCTAATACCATAGTAACCGCATCATCCCATGGTTGATTTTCTTTTGGAGAGTATACCGCTATTTTTGGTGCTTTCTCTAAAACAACAGCCTCCATATTCTGTGAAGGACTACTTATTAAAGTTAGAATTTCTTCTGTTTTTGAGTTGGAAAGTATCTCGAAAGAAACTCCTCTAATCTGACATTCCCTTCTGGCTTTTTCGGTATCTGGAATTAAAAAAGATCCCCCTCTATAATTCAAAAGCCACTTTACCTTTTGTTGTTTTTCTAAAACCCAATAAGTAATTCCATAAGCTTTTAAATGTTCCTTCTGACTATCAACATCCATCGGTATTAATATATAAGATGCAGATGCAGGAATAGAAATAATTAGGATTACAATAAAAATAAAAAATTTCCTCATAAGGCTAAGATAAAAACAATAGTTGAGCCAAAAGAGGATATTTAGTTAATCCTTTCTGAAATTAATTTTGTTTAAAATGGCACATCATTTCCTTCTTCAGGAGATAGATCATTCATGGAACTTCCAAATGCTTCATTTGGAGAAGCTTTAAAAGTATCATCGTTTGCAGCATTCATTTGTGACTGGAACTCGTTAGAAAAATCGAAAGTTTCTAAATTTTCAAACTTACCAAGATGTCCAACAAATTTTAATCGTATTTCATCAAGACCACCATTACGATGTTTTGCAACTATAAACTCCCCCTGACCTTCAGTAGGACTATGTTCTTCATCATCCCATTCGTCAATTTTATAATATTCAGGTCTATAAATAAAGGAAACGATATCTGCATCTTGCTCAATTGCACCAGATTCCCTAAGATCGGAAAGCAATGGACGCTTAGATCCTCCACGGGTTTCTACAGCACGAGAAAGTTGAGATAATGCAATAACCGGTATATTCAATTCTTTCGCTAAAGCTTTAAGATTACGTGATATCATAGATATTTCTTGCTCTCTATTTCCACCTTTTTGTCCTCCTCCAGCAGTCATTAACTGAAGGTAATCTACCATAAGTAATTTTATTCCATGTTTGGAAGCTAACCTTCTTGCTTTTGCACGTAAATCAAAAATGGACAAGGAAGGAGTATCATCTATATAAAGAGGTGCTTTTTCTAAACTTTTTACTTTAACATTTAGTTGTTCCCATTCATGTTTTTCAAGGTTTCCTGTTCTTAGTTTTTCTGAACTTAAACTTGTTTCTGAAGATATTAAACGGGTAATTAATTGAATAGACGACATTTCTAAGGAGAAAAATGCTACTGGAACATTGTGTTCTACTGCCATATTACGAGCCATAGATAATGAGAAAGCTGTTTTACCCATACCAGGACGTGCAGCGATAATTATTAAATCACTCGGTTGCCATCCAGAGGTTAGTTTATCTACTTTTGCAAAACCAGAAGGGATTCCTGAAAGTCCTTCTTTGTTTGCAATCTCTTCAATTTTTTTCTTAGCTTCAATCACTAAGTCTTGAGCGCTTTCTGAAGATTTTTTAATATTCCCTTGTGTTATTTCGTATAATTTAGATTCTGCAGTATCTAAAAGATCGAAAACATCGGTACTTTCATTATAAGAATCTTCAATTATTTCGTTTGAAATTTTTATCAAACTACGCTGAATATATTTCTGAATAATGATACGAGCATGAAACTCTATATGTGCAGAAGAAGACACCTTTTGAGTAAGCTGAATAAGCGAAAAATCCCCTCCTACCAACTCTAATGTTTTATCTTTTTTTAATCTTGTTGAAACAGTTAATAAGTCAATTGGAAGACCTTCTTTAAAAAGATTAAAAATGGCTTCAAATATATGCTGGTGTGCGGGTTTGTAAAAAACTTCAGAATGCAAAATATCAATCACCTCATCTACACCACGCTTATCGATCATCATCGCTCCTAACACAACCTCTTCTAAATCAATAGCTTGTGGGGGTATTTTTCCTTTTTCTAGTTGAATTATCTGCGGGTTCTTTTTGATAAATGCAGATTGGGGCTTTAATTTTTCCATTACGCTAATGTAAATAAAATGTTATGAGATGCTCTATATTTTCATTTTTCGATGTTAACCATTCATTAACAAATAAACTGTTGAAAACTTAAAAATATTGTTAATAAGCATAAAAAAAACCGAACCATAAGCTTCGATTTTTTTTAAAGGATTGTAATCGTTGTATCTATGAACCAAAGACTCCCATTTCGGAATATTTTTTCATTCGATTTTTAACTAATTCCTTTGGGGATAAGTTCTTTAATCCTTCAAGTTCTTTTTCAATTGCACTTGCTACAATTTCAAAAGTTTTTTCTCTATTGCTATGCGCACCACCTAATGGTTCTTTTACAATTAGATCTATTAGTTTCTGTTTTTTCATATCTGTTGCAGTAAGCTTTAATGCTTCCGCAGCCTGTTCTTTATACTCCCAACTTCTCCAAAGAATTGAAGAACAACTTTCGGGAGAAATAACTGAATACCAAGTATTCTCAAGCATTAGTACTTTATCACCAACACCTATTCCTAAGGCACCACCACTTGCTCCTTCTCCAATGATAACAACAATAATTGGAACTTTTAAACGAGTCATTTCTAGAATATTTCTAGCAATAGCTTCTCCTTGCCCACGTTCTTCAGCTTCCAAACCAGGATAAGCACCAGGAGTGTCAATTAAACTAACCACAGGTATTCCAAATTTCTCAGCAGATTTCATTAAACGCAATGCTTTTCTATACCCTTCTGGGTTAGACATTCCAAAATTTCTATACTGTCTAGTCTTGGTATTATATCCCTTCTGTTGACCAATAAACATATAAGATTGATCATTGATTTTACCCAATCCACCAATCATTGCTTTATCGTCTTTAAAATTTCGATCTCCGTGTAATTCTAAAAATGAATCTCCACAAATGGCATTTATATAATCTAAAGTATAAGGACGGTTAGGATGACGAGATAATTGAACTCGTTGCCAAGGCGTAAGATTTTTATAAATATCTTTCTTTGTTTCATCTAACTTCTTCTTAATCTGAGCACAGGTATTTGTTACATCAACATCACTTTCCTTTCCTATTTCACAAGCTTTAATATACTGCTCATTTAACTCTTTAATGGGTAATTCAAAATCAAGATATTCCATAGTATCTGTATAATTGTATTATTTGAATTTAATTTACAAAGATAAAATTTATTGTTTGGTATTTACTATACTTTTATTCCTAGTTTTAATAATTCCATTTAGGATTACTGTAATTAGAATGATGATTGCACCTAAGTAAAAAGATGGACTCATATATTCTTTATCTCCTAATATTAGTAGTGCTAAAATAATCCCATATACAGGCTCCATATTTGTGGTAAGCATCACGGTATAAGGACTTATCCATCGCATAACATGCACATGAGCTATAAATGCATAAGCTGTACAAATGGAAGCCAATATTGAAATAAAAATCCAATCGTTTACCGTCAAGCTAAAAAAGGAACTATCCATACTTCCGGTCACTAATAAATAGATAGTAATGCAAAGCATTCCGGAAAGTAATTCGTAAAAGGAAATTATTGAAGCATCATGTGTTTTGACTAACATTCCATTAAATATGGAAAATAAAGCACCTAAGAAAGCAGATATTAATGCGAGTATAATTCCTAAATAATAATGCGATTCAACTCTAAAAATAATATACAAACCCAGAGAAACAATTAGTCCGAAAACTACTTCATATTTAATAATTTTCCTCTTAAAAATTAAAGGTTCTAAAAGGGAAGCAAAAAAAGCTCCAGTAGACATCATCGCTAAAGTAATAGACACATTTGAAACCTTTATGGCTGAAAAAAAAGTAAGCCAATGCAATGCGATTAGTAACCCAACAAAACATAGTTTTAAAAGGGTTTTTAAAGTGACTTTTAAATGGACTTTTTTTACTACAATAAATAATAATACAAAAAAAGCTCCTAACAACATTCTGTACCAAACCAATGAAAAGGCATCTACAGATATTAGTGCACCTAAAATCGCTGTAAAACCCCAAATGAAAACAATAAAATGTAAATGAAGGTAATTAAGTAATTTAACGTTTTGCATTCCTTAAAAGATATAATGCCAATATAGCAAAAACAAAATTAGGAAACCAAGTGGCAACAATTGGTGAGAAGTCACTTTGTTCTGCCATGGTACCAAAAATCTTATCGAAGAAAATAAATATCATACCAATACTCATTCCGATTGCAAGGTTCACTCCCATTCCTCCACGACGCTTAATTGAAGATACTGCCACTGCTATAATAGTAAGAATATAAGCAGATATTGGTAAACTCCATCGTTTATACTTTACAACTTCATATCTATTAATATAGGAAGATCCTCGTTTTTTTTCTCGCTCTATAAACGAGTTTAGCTCGGTATAGTTTAAAGTTTCAGCGATATATTCTACTGGAGTTAAATCTTCTAATTCAAAACTAAATATAGTGTCAAATTTTTTCTTGCTTTCCAAAATATCCTCATCGTTATATTCAATTTTATTCGCTTTTATTTTATAATCTAATTTATTCCCGTTAAAATGCTCTAATGTAAAATTATTTCCTTTTTTTTCATTTACATTAAAATAACTAACATATATATAGTCGTTTTCGTTTATCTGCCTATAAACATTAGATTGTGTTCGATCTTTTTTTCCTTTTTTAAGATATTTATATTTAAACTCATTAAATCCCTGACTAGCCATAGGAGCTAAATACATCCCCATAATTAAAGCACCTCCACAAACAATGGTTGCACCAATCATATAAGGTCTTAAAAATCTGTAAAAGGAAACACCACTACTCAAAAATGCGATAACTTCGGTGTTATTTGCCAACTTTGAAGTAAACCAGATTACTGATAAAAATAGAAATAAGGGAAATAATAAATTGGCAAAGTAAATAGTAAAGTCTAGATAGTATTTTAATACTTCGATAAAAGGAACTTCATTTTCAAGAATCTTGTCAATTTTTTCAGCAAGATTTACTGTTATTCCTATTGGAATAAAAAGCAGTAACATTAAAACAAAAGTACCTAAGTATCTTTTTAAAATATATCTATCGAGTATGCTTAGCATCTAATTACAACCTTTTATCCATTTGCTGTACCATCATTTTTTTCCAACTACTGAAGTCTCCGGCTAAGATATGCTTTCTTGCTTCGCGAACCAACCATAAATAAAACCCTAAATTATGAATGGTCGCAATCTGCCTGCCTAACATCTCATTAACGGTAAAAAGATGACGTAAGTATGCCTTACTATATTCTGTATCTACCCAAGTGATATTCATTGGATCAATTTCTGAAAAATCATCTTCCCATTTTTTATTTTTAATATTAATGGTTCCATGGGCTGTAAAGAGCATTCCGTTTCTACCATTTCTAGTGGGCATTACACAATCAAACATATCAATCCCTAGAGCTATATTTTCAAGAATATTAATTGGAGTACCTACTCCCATTAAATATCTAGGCTTATCCTTCGGAAGAACTTCAGTTACAACTGCTGTCATTTCATACATTTCATCCGCAGGTTCTCCTACAGAAAGACCTCCAATAGCATTTCCTTCAGCACCAACAGAAGCAATATATTCTGCAGATTGTTTCCTTAAATCCTTATAAGTACTTCCCTGAACTATAGGAAAAAAAGTTTGTTCATAATCATATTTTAAAGGAGTCTTTTCTAAATGTTTAATACACCTTTCCAACCATCTATGTGTCATATGCATCGATCGTTTTGCATATTGATAATCACAAGGATAAGGAGTACATTCATCAAATGCCATAATAATATCGGCTCCAATAGTACGCTGAGTTTCCATTACATTCTCTGGAGTAAATACATGATAGCTTCCATCAATATGAGACTTAAACTTTACGCCTTCTTCTTTTATTTTTCTGTTTTCTGAAAGGGAATACACTTGATAACCACCACTATCTGTTAAGATGTTTCTATCCCAATTCATAAACTTATGAATACCTCCTGCTTTTTCAAGTATAGGAGTTTGGGGGCGTAAATACAGATGATAGGTGTTTCCTAATATAATGTCTGGATTAATATCCTGTTTTAATTCTCTTTGATGGACTCCTTTTACAGTACCTATAGTACCCACAGGCATAAAAATTGGTGTTTCTATTGTACCGTGATCTGTAGTTATAGTTCCCGCACGAGCATCACTATTTGCATCTGTAGCTTTTAAATCGAATTTCATCTATTATGTTTTATCCTCCACTTTAAATTAAAATAGGAATTTGCAAAGATAAAATGATTTGTTGTTTTATTAGTAAATACTAAGAAAGTCTATAAAATTTTTATCCCCTTTCCCCCTATCAGATCATCACTGTTAATTAAAACCTTAAAATCGTTAATAACTGCTTAGTTTTCCATTTTGACTAGGGGTTACAAAACTCTACTTTTGGAGCTGAAAAATAACATATTATGCCAGACAAAAAATACTTAAATGATTTAATAATACAAGTTCGTAGAGACATATTACGACAGGTACATAAAGTGAATTCTGGGCATCCCGGAGGTTCTTTAGGCTGTGCTGAGTTTTTTGTTGCTCTTTATCAAGAAGTATTAGAAAGAAATGAATCTTTTACCATGGACGGAATAGGTGAAGACCTTTTCTTTTTATCAAACGGTCATATTTCGCCCGTTTTTTATAGTGTCCTTGCAAGATCTGGATATTTTCCAGTAGAAGAATTAAATACCTTTAGATTGTTAAACACAAGGTTACAAGGACATCCAACTACTCACGAAGGCTTACCTGGTATTAGAGTAGCATCAGGATCTTTGGGTCAGGGAATTTCAGTAGCAATCGGTGCTGCTCTAGCAAAAAAACTCAATAATGATTCTCATTTAATTTATACGCTTTGTGGAGATGGTGAATTACAAGAAGGGCAAAACTGGGAAGCAATTATGTATGCTGCTGGCAACAGTATAGATAATTTAATTGTTACTGTAGATTACAACAAACAACAAATAGATGGTGCAACAGATACGGTTCTTCCACTTGGTGATTTAAGAGCAAAGTTTGAAGCATTTAATTGGGATGTTTTGGAAATTGAAAATGGAAATGATTTAGATGCTGTAATTAATGGATTAGAAGCTGCTAAAGAAAAAACCGGGAATGGAAAACCAGTTTGTATTTTAATGCATACGGTTATGGGTAATGGAGTTGACTTTATGATGCATACACATGCCTGGCATGGAAAAGCACCAAACGACGAACAATTAAAAACTGCCCTTGCACAAAATCCTGAAACTTTAGGAGATTATTAATTCTAAAAACTGAACATGAAAAAATATATAGATAGCGGAAAAAAAGATACACGTTCTGGTTTTGGAGCTGGACTTACCGAATTAGGAAAAACAAATCCAAATGTTGTTGCTCTTTGTGCAGATTTAATTGGATCATTAAAAATGGATGATTTTAAAGCAAACCATCCCAAACGTTTTTTTCAAACTGGTATAGCGGAAGCGAATATGATGGGAATGGCTGCAGGAATGACTATAGGTGGAAAAATTCCATTTACAGGAACCTTTGCAAATTTTTCAACAGGTAGAGTTTACGATCAAATTAGACAGTCTATTGCTTATAGCAACAAGAATGTAAAGGTTTGTGCATCTCATGCAGGTCTTACTCTTGGAGAAGATGGGGCAACACACCAGATTTTAGAAGATATAGGTTTAATGAAAATGCTTCCAGGTATGACAGTAATTAACACCTGTGATTATAACCAAACCAAAGCTGCAACATTAGCAATTGCTGATTATGATGGCCCTGTTTATTTAAGATTTGGTAGACCAAAGGTTGCCAACTTTACACCAGAAAATCAAACTTTCGAAATAGGAAAAGCCGTCCATTTACTAGATGGAAATGACATTACTATAGTTGCAACTGGACATTTAGTTTGGGAAGCTTTACTAGCTGCTGAAACCTTAAATAACCAAGGAATTTCGGTAGAGGTAATTAACATCCATACTATTAAACCATTAGACGATAAAGCTATCTTAGATAGTGTTGCTAAAACCAATTGTATTGTAACTGCCGAAGAGCATAACTTTTTAGGGGGATTAGGAGAAAGTGTTGCAAGAGTATTAGCAACTAATCATCCAACACCCCAAGAATTTGTAGCTACTCAAGATACATTTGGAGAATCTGGAACTCCAGAACAACTTATGGAAAAATATGGCCTAAATGCGAATGCTATTGTGAAAGCATCCTTAAAAGCAATTTCTAGAAAATAACAATTGATTACTATTTTAAACAAAAAAAAGCCTCGATAACGAGGCTTTTTTTTATATTATATAACTTAAATTTTAAAGTTGATTATCTAAATAATCTGGAGTACCATCATTATTCTCATCTGTAAACACAATAGTATATATAGTGATTTCTCCTGTTTCCTCGTCTGTTGTTTCTCTGTACATTTCAACTTCATTTTCAACTAGCGGAGGATCAGATTCACCTGGAAATATTACATATTCATTAGCTACAACCTCATTTATAGTTAACCTTCCGTCTCCATCATCATCTGGATCCGCAAAATTTGGTAATCCATTACCATCGGTATCGTCATTTAATTCTAGCCCATCGCCATCTAAATCTTCAAATACTGTTAAAATACCATCACTATCTTGATCACCTTTTTCAATTAAATAAGGATAAAAATTAAATATCAATTGTGAGTAATAGGGCATTGAAGATGTAGGTGGTGTATTAAAATAACCTAATCCTGAAGGAACAAAAACGGAACCTATTCCATATTCTATAAAAGTTAAAGTACCATCAATGTTTTCTTCATAATCAGAAGCACCATTAAATTCTACAATAGCCGCCTGTAAACCATCAATTACTTGTGTTAGGTCAAAACGGACTGGACTTATTGAAGAATCAAAAATAGTAAGGTCTGATAAATACATTCCTGTATAGCTCATAGAAACTACATCTGGATAAGCAATCTCATCTCCCTCTCCCTTTCTTACTTTTAAATAGTATAATTTATAAGTGACATTTTCATCAAATATATCCACTACTTCTTTAGACGTAACCTGATCAATTAATGGAATTTTAGAAGCATTATCCCCAGAAATTTCACCAAAAACAATTTTATAATTAAAATCTGGAGCAGGATTTTCAAACTCTTCATAGTTATAAAAATGGGTCTCCAAAAATTCTTCAATTTCCTCTTGTGCTATTACAGCTTCTTCATCTCTTTCATGTGGAGGAACAACAATTACTCCATCATCGTCATCACTACAGGAGAAAAAAACTATAAAAACAAGTGTTATTAAGGGTAATACAAATTTTATTCTTTTCATTTTCTTTTTTTAAGAACGGCAAGATACAATTTTCTAGTACTTTTGTATATGGTTTAACGATGTTTTAAGAATTATGAGAATAGATAAATATTTATGGTGTGTTCGGTATTATAAAACACGTAGTATTGCTACCCAAGCTTGTAAAAAAGGTGCAGTAAAAATTAATAATAACTCTCTAAAACCTTCAAAAGAAGTATACCCTGGAGATATAATTGAAGTTAGAATAAATCAAATAAATTATAAGTTGCAAATTTTAGAGATACCTAAAAGTAGGCTTGGCGCTAAATTAGTAGATCAATATAGAAAAGACACAACTCCAAAAGAGGCTTTTCAAAATTTAGAATTACTAAAATACTCAAAAGACTATTATCGCAAAAAAGGAACAGGAAGACCTAGTAAAAAAGACCGAAGAGATATTGAAGATTTTACAGGTTCGGTAAACGATAATTAATCTACACATTTAGTATCTTTGAAAAAACGCTAAACTATGCCTAAAACGGAAAGCATTATTCTTAATAAAAAACAAATAGACCATAAAATAAGACGTATTGCTTATCAAATTTATGAGACTAATGTTAATGAAAAAGAAGTCATTATTGCAGGCATATATGAAAATGGATATTTATTTGCAAAAAAACTTAAAACTGCGGTTGAAAAAATATCCCCAATTACAATTAAACTTTGCAAAGTAACCATTGATAAAAAGAAGCCCACAAATGCTATCCAAACTTCATTAGAAGTTAAGGATTACAAAAATAAATCTGTGGTTATTGTTGACGATGTACTTCATTCTGGCGCCACACTTATTTATGGTATTAAACATTTTCTGGAAGTTCCTTTAAAAAAAATACATACGGCTGTTTTGGTGGATAGAAATCATAAAATGTATCCTGTTAAGGCAGACTTTAAAGGAATATCATTGTCTACTTCTATCAATGAAAATGTAGCAGTGATTTTTGAAAAAAATAATTATTACGCCCTCTTAGAATAACTATTCTTAAATTCCTTTAATTATTTCGTTCACTACTTCTTCTACAGTCAATCCATCTGTTTTTACTTTATTAGGCGATTGGTTATAATAAAAGGAACGTTCAAAAAGATGTTTCGCAATAAAGTCTATTAATTCTTCTTTAGTAGATAAATGAGAAATTAGTGGTCTTTTCCCTTTTTCATTATAAATTCTATCTGTCAATGTATTTAAAGAAGAATTGAGATAAATTGTGATGCAATTTTTATCTCTTTTTAATAAATCCATTACATTACTATAACATGGAGTTCCTCCTCCAGTTGACAAAATTAGATTGTTTTGATCCTTTAAAAGATCTCTTAACATTTTTTTTTCTGCTTTTCTGAAATAAATTTCCCCCTTTTCTGAAAATATTTGAGAAATAGTTTTCCCTTCTATAATTTCTATTTCTCGATCCAAATCTTTAAAAGGGGCTTTTAATTTTAAAGCTAACATCTGACCTACAGCAGTTTTCCCACTTCCCATATAGCCAATTAAAACAATTTTCATTTTCAATAATTTCATTTTCTACTTCAAAAAGTAGGGGTTAAAAATATTTCTCAAATTTAAGTCAAAATACTTTTGAAATATAAATATAATGATAGTATATTTGCAGCCGCATTCAAGGAAACTTAATCGTTAGAATGACGACCTGGTAGCTCAGTTGGTAGAGCACCTCCCTTTTAAGGAGGTGGTCCTGGGTTCGAGCCCCAGCCAGGTCACTAAAAAAGTCGAGCAATATGTCTCGACTTTTTTTTTCTACAAAGCACAATTTTTACCCGAATGCTGGAATTGGTAGACAGGCATGGTTGAGGGCCATGTGTCCAATAGGACGTGTGGGTTCGACTCCCATTTCGGGTACTATACTCTCTCTTTTTAAATAATTTTCCTTTTATTTTTAAGACTTCTAAAGAACCATTTGTAACTAGACTTCCTTTTATACAGTTTCTTTGCTTAAATAGGCTTTAAATTAGTTTTAAACCAATCTTATCTAGAACAGGTTTTAAAAAACCCGTTTATTCATTTAATCTAATAAATACATTGCAATTTTCTCTCTTTTGTAGTATCTTTAGATAGAACATTTAAATAAGACAAGTCATGAACAAAGAAGAAAAAACTACTCGAATTTTCACAGGTTCAGCTATAGAGGCCCAGCCTTTAATTAATTCTTTAAATGAAATAGGCATCTACCCAATAATTAGAGATGACCATCAAAGCGGAATAACAAGTGGGTTTGCAATAGGAGTTCCCGGGCAAATTAGAGTATTTATTAGAACTGATGAATTAGTTGTTGCTCAATCTATCATAGACGAACATTTAAATTTATTAGAGAGTTAAACCAATACCCCATACATTTTATCTCTTAGTGCTTTTATCTTAGCATCTCCCATATATTCTTCAAAGGTCATATACCGATCAATAACTCCATTTGGCGTTAGTTCGATTACTCTATTTCCAACTGTTTGAGCAAACTCATGATCATGTGTTGTCAGCATCACTGTTCCTGGGAATTTTGCCAGAGAATTATTAAAAGCTGTAATAGATTCTAAATCTAAATGATTGGTTGGCTCGTCTAACATTAATACATTAGCACGAATCATCATCATTCTACTTAACATACACCTTACCTTTTCACCTCCAGATAAAACATCACACATTTTTAACGCTTCCTCTCCGCTAAATAACATTTTCCCTAAGAATCCACGAATAAAAACTTCTTCTCTTTCTTCTTCGGTTTTAGCCCATTGCCTTAACCAATCTACCAAGTTTATTTTATCTTCAAAAAACACATGATTATCTAAAGGTAAATAACTTTGTAAAGTAGTAACTCCCCATTTAAATTCTCCAGAATCTTGCTTTAATTTACCATTAATGATGTCATAAAAAGTCGAAGTCGCTCTAGAATCTCTAGAGAATAAAACAATTTTATCCCCTTTAGTCAAGTTAACATCAATGTTCTTAAATAAGGTATCACCATCTTTTGTTGCTGAAAGATTTTCAATATTCAAAATTTGATCACCTGCATCTCTTTCACTTTTAAAAATAATAGCTGGGTACCTTCTACTTGACGGCTTTATTTCTGAAACATTAAGCTTTTCAATCATTTTTTTACGAGAAGTGGCTTGCTTAGATTTTGCAACATTTGCAGAAAAACGGCGAATAAAATCTTCCAACTCCTTTTTCTTATCCTCAGCTTTTTTGTTTTGTTGCGCTCTTTGTCTCGCAGCTAATTGGCTACTCTCATACCAAAAAGTATAGTTCCCACTAAAATGATTGATTTTACTAAAATCTATATCACTTATATGTGTACAAACAGAATCCAAAAAGTGTCTATCGTGAGATACTACAATTACACAATTATCGTAATTAGCCAAGAAATTTTCTAACCAAGAAATAGTTTCATAATCTAAATCGTTGGTAGGCTCATCCATAATTAAAAGATCTGGACTTCCAAATAATGCTTGTGCTAATAATACACGTACTTTTTGCTTACCATCCAAATCTCCCATAGAAGTAAAATGAAGGTTTGCTCCTATTCCTAGATTAGACAATAATGTCGCAGCATCACTATCTGCATTCCAACCATTCATTTCTTCAAAAACTAATTGAAGTTCTCCTATTTTTTCCGCATTCTCATCGGTGTAATCTTCGTATAATTTGTCTATTTCAGATTTAATTGCGAACAATTCTTTGTTCCCTTTTACAACCGTCTCTAACACCATAAACTCATCAAAAGCATTATGATTTTGCTCGAGTACAGACATTCTCTTTCCTTTTTCTAAATGAACCTGTCCAGATGTAGGGTCTTGTTTTCCTGAAATTATCTTCAGTAATGTAGATTTTCCAGAACCGTTTGCTCCGATAATTCCATAGCAATTTCCTTGAACAAATTTTGTATTTACTTCATCAAACAAAACACGTTTGCCAAACTGAACTGATAAATTTGAAATTGAAAGCATATCTTTTCCCTTTTTTTAAATTTTGCGCAAAA
>MAAC01006727.1_pt1 | contig 16442 bp, 18 predicted proteins | sample 1115981 | NCBI WGS metagenome assembly MAAC01 (sample SAMN04961126, study PRJNA320927) | seawater metagenome | isolation source: sample BD02T64 sea water enriched with oil for 64 days | place: USA:Gulf of Mexico | collected 2013-07-27 | reverse complement strand
CAAATGGGCATATCTATTGCAGATGCAAATGGTAGGGCGCGCTCAACTCTTCAGATATTGCCCGAATTATCAAACGCATTTCAAAGCCTAAACCGTCAAGAATCCGCCGCTATTGGTAAAAAGCTCGGTCTTGATAATGCAACTATATTGCTATTGCAAAACGGCAACAAAGAATTAGACAAGCTTCTTGCTAGGCAAAAACAGCTAGGAGTTATCACCAAGGAAGACGCAAAAATAGCGGCAGAATTCAACGATAGCCTTAGCGATATGACGCGATCATTGAACGCATTAGGGCGGATTCTTGTCATTGATGCCATACCGTTTATCAACATGTTTCTTGATGCCATTACAGAAACAATTCTATTTTTAAAACAAAACGAAGCCTTTGCAGTGGCATTCTTTGGTGCAATTGGTACGGCTATAAGTGTTTTATTAATACCTAAGTTGGTCGCAGCTATAGCCTTGATTGCCCCATTTCTTGGCATTGCAGCGGCGGCTATAACCATTGCAGGGGCTTTCGCTCTTGCAGCCGATGACGTTTATAACTTCCTACAGGGTAACAAGTCAGTAATAGGGGAGCTTTCCAAGAGTTGGCCAATTGTTGGCAAGATCATAGAAGCCGTTACTGATGCTATGGCGTTCGCTTTCTCTTCTCCCATTGAAAAACTCAAAACAATGAAAGAGATAGTAGAGGGCATTAGGAATGCATGGAAAGACCTTAAGGACAGCATAAGCAGCCAAGGCATAGAAAAGGTTTTTGATGATGCTGTATTGGCAGGTAAGGCGCTTATAGGCATTAGCTCAACGGCACCTATCAATAACCAGACAGCCAACACCATATCAAACAGCGCAACCCGTGGCGGCGATAGAACCATAAAGTTTGGTGATGTTAATGTTGATGCTAGTGGTGGAGGAAGTGAAACATCGGGGCGCGTAATGGGTCGAGCAATGCAAAGAGAATTAAGGCGTGCAGTTGATAAATTTGATGATGGAGTCCAAGCATGACCACATTAAGTACATTAATCCCAACGGCGGCTAGTGATGTCATAGGGATTTTTGACCAGCAAGGCAATCAAGTATTAGCTAATGCAAGGCCAACGGGCGTCACTGTTAATCGTGACTCTCTCAAGTTTACGCACCCATTAGAAAACAACACGTCAAGAGCAGACGGCAAAGTAATATTACCAAATATAATTACGTACAGCGTTGTTTTGCAGGCTGGAGATTACGAAGCCACCTATTCGGAAATTAACCGATATTACCTAAGTAGCGAGGAATTAATTGTACAGACAAAGGCCCGCTCATTTGGCCGAATGATTGTAAAATCAATGCCCCATAGCGAAGACCCGCAATTATTTGATGCTATTGTGGTCGATATAACGCTAGAAGAAACACAGATAGCCACGACGTTAACGGTTGCCAATAACGAGGCATTTTCAACGACCAACAGGGGTCAGGTACAACCGCAAACGCCCAGCACAGACCAGGGAAACCAGGGCTCGGTTCTATTTCAATTGTTTGGAGGCTAGAAGTGTCAGAGATTCTTGAATTAAGACGAATTAAAAGTCAGCGCGTGTCTATTCGATTGGGTGCCAACTTGTACGACTTTCGGGTATATAGCGTACCCGGAGGAATGGCCTTCGATATGATACGCGATGAAGTGCTAATGCTATCCGGCTTTCGTATCGTTCCAGGCACACCATTGATACCGTACCAGCATTTAGAATCAGGTAATTTTATGCTGATTATTCCTAATGATGAATTGCCAGATTATAACCAATTCGGACTAACCCAAAATTTAATATATCTCAGTGACGCTGAATTGGTGGCTATACGTGGCGTTTGATGATCGATTGTTGCGTGTTGGCATTGAGATAGACGGCAGGGTCAATATCTATGAAGGGTTGGCCATTACTGTTGTGGGATCTAAATTTGCCAGCATAACGCAGAATGAAACGGTTATAACAATAGCCAATTTAAACAAAGAAGTTCGCGATTACCTGCTAACAGAAGGGACGCCATTCAGACGGTTAACTAATCGCAGGCGAATAAGAATATTCGTTGAAGCTGGAAGGCAGTCTTACGGTTACGTGCGCGTATTTGAGGGCGACATAACAACCACCACGCCGTCACAGCCGCCAGATATAACTATTACAATCAACGCCCTAACGTCACAACACAGCAAGGGCGATATTGTGAACGCGTCAGTTCCAACAGTTGCCAGTATTAAACAGATAGCAGCACAGGCGGCTACCTCGCTAGGCGTAAACCTTGATTTTTTGGCAACAGATAAGAACATTTCAAACTATCGTTATGATGGATCAGCAGCCGGTCAGCTTAGCAAGATTAACGACTTTGGCGGGCTTGATGTATTTGTTGATGACGATACGCTTGTCGTTAAAGATAAGAACGTGCCACGACCAGGAACAACCAGGGTTTTAAACCTCAATACAGGTCTAGTAGGCATACCCGTTTTTACAGAATTTGGTATCAAGGTGCTATTTCTATTTGATGGTTTTACCGGGCTAGGTTCAAGATTGCAGATTGAAAGCGAAATATACCCAGCGGCCAACGGAACGTATACCATATATAGACTAGGATTCGATCTTGCAAACAGAGACGTACCATTTTACCTATTAGCAGAGGCGCGAAGAATTGGCTAACGTTGCACCCAGTATTGACCCAGCAGACAGCGAAGACTTTGCAGGCGCGTTACGTCAGATAATGCAAAAATTCCTTGCTCAGTCTGTAGATGATATGTTGCCGGTTATGGTCATATCGTTTGACGAAGACAAGAACGAGGCGCGCGTCAAGCCATTGATTCAAATTTTGGATACTGGCGGAAACCTAACAAGCCGTGGACAGTTCACCGTTCCCGTTTTCAGCTTTGGGGGTGGCGGTGCGTTAATGCGGTTCAGGTTAAAGCCCAATGACTTAGGCTGGATAAAGGCCAATGACAGGGACATATCCCTATTCTTGCAAGGCTTGAAAGAGTCAGCCCCGAACACATTACGCAAGCATCAATTCGAGGACGCCGTATTATTCCCTGATTCAATGCGAACATTTACCGCGTCACAAGAAGACAAAGACGACAACGCGCTTGCAGTTTTCCAAACGTCCGACGGCTCTATAAAATTGTCGATATTAGAAACAGGGTTTAAAATGCGGGGCAACCTAGAATTAATCGGAGACTTCACGCACACGGGTGACACAATGCACACGGGCGATACGGATCATGTGGGCGCGGTTTCAGCTAGCGGGCTTATTCATTCCGATGTTGACGTGACCGCAACAATGACAAACACGTCATTGATAGGCCATGATCATGATTATGTTGATACTCAGAACGGCGCACCATCAACCGCAACAACAGACCCGACAAACCCATAGGTGAGATATGCCGTTAACATTTCAAACAGATAGTAACAATGATTTGATGCTTGGAAACGATAGCAACATATCGATGATTTCAGGCCTTGATGCTGTTGTCCAACAGTGTGAGGAATTAATGGAGACCGTATTAGGCGAATTAATTTATGATCAAACCAGAGGCATAGATTACGAGAACACAGCATGGGCGGGCAACCCTGATTTAGTAAAATTTGAACGTCAGGCACGAGCGCAACTGTTGAGCGTGGAAACCGTAGAAAACATTGGAACCTTTACTGTAGAAATAGTAGGGGACGTTTTGACCTATCGCGCTATAATTGATTCAACACTTGGCACCGGAACCTTAACTAATGGCCTATAACTACCTAAATAATACGGGAACCATCGTACCAGATGAAAGCGCCGTATTAGCCGAAGTACAGCAAGAGTATAGAGACGCATTTGGCGCAAATCTTGACGTGTCCGAAACAGGGCCAGCGGGTAAATTCATAGCGTCTGAGGTCAAGTCAAGAATAGGCGTTGCTCAAAACAACGCTAACATGGCCAATCAGTTAAATCCCAACTTATCAGAGGGTACGTTTTTTGATGCTGCATGGGCATTGCTTGGCGGATCACGAATACCGGAATCAAACTCTACCTTTACCATTCCGCCAGTTTTAACGGGTGTCGCTGGAACGATTATACCGGCAGGGGCTATTGCAGAATCAGGCAACAATAGATTTGTATCTATATCGTCGGTAACGCTTGATTCGTCCGGTAATGGATCGGTTGGTTTTCAGTCAGAATTAACGGGGGCAATTACCGCGCCGGTTGGAACATTGACCAGCATAGTCACTTCTGTAATTGGATGGGAGACGATCAACAACACGGTTGCAGCAACGCCAGGAACAGTCAGAGAATCAGGAGCACCAGCAAGACAGAGGCGACGCGACACAGTTGGTCTAAACGCTAGAACGGGCGGACAGGCTATTGTTGCAGCACTTCGTAATGCGGGCGTTGCTTCGTTACAGTATCGGCAAAACATTTTTCCTACCACGCAAACAATTGACACTATCGTAATGGTTAGAAATTCCGTTTATGTCTGCGTTGACGGTGGCACCGATGAAGCGGTGGGTCGCGCTCTTCTTTCAAAGTCAGCAGGCCAGGCTTTCAACGGCTCTCAATCGGTAACGGTCACAGACCCAAATAGCAGCGGGACACAGCCATACGTTATAAACTTTGACAGAACCACAGGGGACGCCGTTTTAATTCGCGTTACCGCAAGAGTTCCAACGTCAGTCAATGACCCCATAGCAACAGTTAGGCAGGCCGTTATTGATTACTCTAATGGATTGATAGGGGATAGCGGCGGCTTCATTACTGGTCAGAATGTAGCGCCTTTTGAAATCGGTGCAGCAATAAATATGCAAAGCCCTTTGGTTTCTCTTCAAAATGTTGAGATATCCAACAAGGCGGTTGTCTCTTATTCTAATGCGGTCTACCCAGTTGCTATAAATGTTAAAGCGACAGTATTACCGGCTGACATATCGGTAACGCTACTATGACAGGTATAAAGACGTTCGATTATTCTATTGATGTATTGCGCCCGTTGCAGTGGAAAGAGAATGCAGCGGAAAAAATTCACGCATTGCTTCAAAATAAACAGACATGGCTAGACCAGAATCACACCCAATTTTGGCAAAACTTCGAGACTGATATTTTTGATCTTCGAACAGCTAACAATTTCGGCCTTGCGGTGTGGTCTATTATTCTTGATTTTCCAGTATTCCTTAACCCTGGCTCAACGTCGTTTACTAACAATTGGGGCTTTGGCAATTTCAGAAGAAACTTTAATAATGCAAACTTTAACTCGTCATCAACGGCAAGCACAGAAGATCAGGCGCTATCAACCGAGCAGCTAAGGCTTGCTTTGCGCCTTTGGTTTTATCGGCTGCATATGGACGGTTCAGTAACGCAGACAAACGCCATATTAAAAGATCTGTTTGGCCATTTAGGGCCAGCGTATGTTCAAGATAATTTGGATATGACGATAACTTTTAAGTTTGACTTTGCTTTACCGGCGTCATTTTTAACCGTTGTCGAGCAAGATGCGATAATGCCAATAGCGCCGGGTGTAAATGCTAACGTCGTATATTCGCCGCCGCATACAAATAACGGTTCGTTCTCCGCGTTCGGTAACTATGGCGGTAACTCTATACGTGGCATTCACGCTTACTCAACCCTTGATCAAATAGACGCCATTGACCAAAACACAGAAAGGCTTTACACGTCTACGGGCGGGAATGACTTCACGTTTGTTTCTGTAGACCCATCAAATCCGTTTAGCCTAGCCGTAAATGAGGTTACAGGGGATAAGTGGATAACAGATCTTTCTACCAACCTTGTATATAAGCAGTCACTTGGGGTGGGGCCGTGGGTAGCAACAGGTGGATATCTTGGTGGTAACTCTGCAAACAATGTAAACGCCATAGCTGTAAATGGTGTTAACGGTGACGTGTGGGCAGTATCTAAAGATACAGATTTGGTTTACAAGCTTGTTGGCGGGATTGGAGCATGGATTGAGGTTGGAAGCTTTTCCGGCACTCAGCCCAATTCTATAGCCGTCAACATGACAAGCGGCGATATATGGGTGGTGGATTCTAGCGGTGGTGGTGCTTGGCTTCTTTCCGAGGGTACCGGAACATTTTCACAGTTTGGATCTTTCCCTGGTAATTCTGGTTTAGTTGCTGTTGACAATTCTAACAGCGACGTTTGGGTGATGAGACAGGACGCCTCAGACAGGAGGCTATACCTTCTATCTGAAAGCCAAGGAACTTTTTCGGCAGTTGGAACTTACCCAGGAAACGGCCCAATAGACATTTCTGTTGATAGCTCAAATGGAGATATATTTGTATCAAACACTTTTGGGTTTACAGCGATAGTTTATAAATCACCAGGAGTAAGCACTATAGTTACAGGAATATGGGGCGAGACTTTATGGAACGTTAACTCTATAAATGGCCACTCTTGGAACGGTGCAGGCGACGAACTAACATTTACTAATGCTGGCGGAAACGCAACCGGCAACAACATACAAGTAATTTCTGCCGCTACAACACAAGGCCATGTTGCCGAAAACGTAGAGATTGACATTGTTACGTCCGCAACAGGTGGCTTTGGCGATGAGCTAACAGTTACTATAGAAACGTCTACGGGCGAAACTACACAGGTTTTACTGTACCCAGACGGAACGGGAACAGCTCAAGGAGGCGGGTTGTTCTTGTATACGTTGGTATTTACACAGGCAGGATTTACAGGTGATTTCGACCAGGTAACGTTCTTCCAAAATAATACACAGACGACTTTCGTTGTTAACGACGTTAGATTTGCATAGGGTGAGAAAATGACAGCAGAATTTAGTTGGTATAGGTACCGGTTTGGCGAGAATGGCAATGTTTCTGCCGTTCCAGATACAGCGCAAGGTGGTGGAGAGCTAAGTCTACAGGAAGGCTGGGGGTCTGATTATGACCTTGATTTGGCAACACAGTCCAACGCCAAAGCAATATCACGAACGCAGCACAACCAGCTATGGCAAGGCATAACGGGGAATATAAATTTCTGGCAGCAAAACCTATACCCATTGTATACACCAGCAGCAAGCAATGGAGGTGTAGCGGTTGCATATCCTTTTGGCACTCGCGTTCGGTTTGATGCCGGGTCAGGGTTAAATGTTTACGAAGTTATCAATGCATCCGGTACTAATTCACTACCAAGCAGCGCGGCTAATTGGGTTCTAGTAAGTGCGGCATATCCAAGAAGCGGAACAGCAGGAAGCCAGCAAAGAACCAATTCACAGAACGATTCAAGATTTTTGATTGGTGGTACTGCCGGCACACAGATAAGAAACAACACGCAGAATGACGCTAGATTTGGAATAACTGGAACGGCAGCGTCACAGGTTAGAACCAACTCACAGAATGAGGCGTATTTTCAGGACACGGGAGACCATGTGCCTTCTGGTAACAGTGCAGGAATGTTGGCTCGCGGCTTTACTCTTGCGGGTATTCCGGCGCTTGCTAGGCCTGTCTATACCTTCTCGGCCTTTGCCACTCTTGGAACTGGATACCCAGGAACCATACCTCTAGCCGTTGCTGTTAATAGCTCGAATAACGATGTTTTTGCGTGCGATGGCGGAAACGATACGGTTTATAAATTAACTGGCGGGTCAGGTGCGTGGGCGGCAATAGGATCTTACCCAGGATCATTACCAGGCACCATAGCAGTAAACCCGAATAACGGTGACGTTTTTGTTGGCGATCTTGGAGGAACTTTGTACCGCCTACCTGGCGGATCAGGTTCGTTTATAGTTCACGGTTCATACCCAGAATCAAACATTGCAGATATGACAATAAACGTCTCTACGGGGGCATTGTGGTTTGTTAGCAGCACGTCAACACCGTCAGACTCAGCGGTCTACAGAATGGATAGTGGAACGTCCGTATTCACGTCTGTAGGACGCTACCCAGGGTTAAGGCCTAGTAGAATAGGCGTAGACTCCATTACCGGAACCGTATATGTTGCGGACAATGTGACAGACCAAATCGGAACCACTAACGCCAGGGATCAGATTTATGTATTGCAGGAGGGGATTGGTAATTTCAGACCTATCCTAGCCGTTCAATACACTGGCGAGGGTGTCGTGGGCATTTCTGTTGATCCCGGCAATAGCGATTTATGGATTTCAGGCTCAAGCGAAGGTAACAACCTAAGATCACCGGGCGGCGTTGATGCCTTTGTTGCTGGAGGCGCGCCGGGGAATAGCTTTGGCGGGCGTATAGCAGTAAACGGCAGCAACGGAACCGTGATAATGGCCGACAATAACGGCAATAGAATCATAGCGTCAACGAGAACAGAAGTTACGCCAGCCGTGGAATGGTACATACAAACATAATGTAAAAATAACAAAAAGTGAGTAGAAAATGGCTAATGTAAACGGATCAGCAGGGGAGGACTGGGCATTAGTTCACTCCTCCTCGTTTAACGGAATAGTAAGGCTAACGGCGGGGTTTCCTAAAGGTATTGGGTATGTGGGTGCTTCGGCACCTACGCCCACAACCCCAGGCTTCAGCATTGACAGGGATGGCGAACAGTTGACCATTCCATTCGGAGAATCTTTTTATCTTCGAGCATATCAGGGGAGCGTATCAGTAACCCTTGTTTCTGTTGGTGGTGCTGGTACTGGCGGCGGTTATCAGGTCTACGAGAAGACGACCAATAACCAGCCCGCAGTATTTACCAGCACGGCAAACAGGGACGCATATTTTACAGCGCAGGCGAGCGAGCTTGTATCAATCAATAACAGCGGTTTTGCTGTTGGTATCGGTACCGTTGCAGAAGATCCCCAGCAATCAAATATCTCTCAATGGCAGGCGAGAATAGAAGGCGCGTGGATTGATGTTGTTACGACCTTGGTTGGTGCTACAGGTGCGCCAGGGGCTAGTGGTAACAGCTACTTCTTTGCTTCTGATGCACAGCGTGACGCGTTCTTTAGTGTGCCAGCTAACAGGGCATTGCTAGAACATGATCTACCTATAACCGTTAACAATGGCGGTGACGCTGAGATTGCGTATTGGACAGGACTAACGGCCCCCGCGTCATATGATTCAAATTTGTGGCGTGCAACCTCGTTAATGGTTCCCGCCGGATCTGTTACGCTTGGAGGCGTTCGAATTAGTGAGGGTGGCAATGCATTAGTTTTAACTAACGAATCCACAGGGGCGCGTTATTTAGCCCAGGGTAGCCAATTCGATGACACCGGCTCATTTCCTACTAATAACTTACCCGTAGTAGCCGCGTTAATTGCCAATCCCCCGCAAAGCGTAGACACAGATACGTTCTCAGGAAATAGGCTAACACTTGGAATACCCGCACCTTCTGACTTCTTGTTAAAAGATTTCGGGTTGAGGTTTAACGGGGCAACTCAAGAGGTAACGGTAAGCGTTCACCCAGGAACCGACGATACATTAACGGCTATAGCTACCATAAATTTCAATGCTGTAGACGGCGATAACACGCTACTTTATGACAGTAACCCTAGATTCGTTTCAGGTAGCGATTATTTTATTGTCTACGAAACAACCTCCCCTGAGCTTAATATTTTAGGTGACAATAGCGGTGCAGCCTTTGCGCCATATTTCACGTCTAATGTTTGGCCATATTTGGAAGTTACAGGGGCAAGTTCAGCCAGTAGCGTGACGTTATTCACCGATGTTACGGACGCGGGAAGCGGGCAAATAATAACCGCAGCAGAGCGCACCGAAATATCAAACCCAGCCGACAAGATTGTTTATACGGTTGAGCAGTCGGCATCGTTGCCAGCGGGCGCAGTAGATGGCGTGTTTGCACTTGTAACGGTGGGAATTCCTAGCAGCCCAAAAGGTATTTATCAGAAAGAGCCTGCCGGTTGGAATATTAATTTAGACGTTTCCGCAACAGTCCTAGCGGTCATTGATAACCTATCGTCAACCTCTGCAACTGACGCACTATCAGCAAACCAGGGGCGTGCACTAAAATTATTAATAGATAACAACTCAGACTTTACGCAGTTTTCGGCCTTGCGTTCAACCTTAACAACGGGCAACGAATTAGATTATGCATTGGTATCGCCAGGAACGAGCGCAGAGCCAGCGGGTGTTTATCGTTCGCTAAGTAGCATATGGGTTTTAATACTCGATATGTCCACCATTGGCGACCTAAACGTACAACCTGATTGGGATCAAACCGACAATACGCAAGACGATTACATACAGAACAAGCCGTCAAATGTAACCCAGATAAGCGTCAACCGATTGGCGCATGGCTTCGCGGTTCTTGATGCTGTTTATTGGGCGGGGGCGTCGTTTCAGTGGCAAAAGGCACAATCTAACAACCTGTTTACTTCTGCATCTATTGGCATAGTTACAGAGGTTTCAGACGGTAATAATTATGTGATAACTACCAGCGGATTAGTTGAAAACTTTACAACTGGTTTGGTCGATGCTGGCACGTATTACCTAAGCCCTTCGCTTGCGGGATTAATAACCACCAGCATTAGCAATCAAGAAGGTGATTTTTTAAAGCGCGTACTAACAGGCATCGGCACAACCTCTGCTTATATCCACGATAACGGACACATTCAAAACCTCAATGCATACGTCGACGCAAGCATAAGCGGCCAAAATCTTACGCTAGTAAAAAGAGATAATGGGACAACCGTTCTAACATTGCCGTCTAGCGGTGGCGATACAAATGTACAGTCTGATTGGGATCAAACCGACGTTGCGGCAGATGATTACATTGAGAACAAGCCGACAACGATAACCCAGGCAGAGCGGGACGCAATCGCAAACGCACCACACTTTACCGTATCGGAAACTCATACAGGACATGGCTTTAGTGTTGGCGATCCGGTATTTGAAACGGGTTCGAATTTAATACCTTGGGTAACAGCACAGGCAGACTCCAGGCTTCGTAGTTCTGGCGTGGGCATAGTTGTTGCCGTACCCGATGCCAATAATTACACCATTCAATTTTCAGGCGTAACTAGCGCATTATCTGGAATAACGGACGGCACAGAATACTACCTAAGCGACACCACACAGGGCGGAATTGTAACGTCAGTACCAACTACGGTCGGTTCATTTATACGGCACATATACACGGGGCTAGAAGGTGGAGACGCCTTTATACATGACAATACTACGGTTGAGATAAAGGCGGATAACGATACCAATGCGTTGTTTCTTGGTGAGTTCGCAGATTTAGCAACATTGCAGACAGCGCACCCAACAGCAGAAACGGGCAGTACGGCAGTTATAACCGCGCTAGATGGGCAACTGTATTACTGGAATGGTACGGCGTGGGCAAATACAAACGCGCTAACAGGCAGGGAATTATCATTAGGCAATCCGGCAACAAGTGGCTTTGTTCTTTCGTCAACTGTAGCGGGCGTCAGATCTTGGATTGCACCGGCTAGTGGCGGGGGTGGAGTATCAAGAAGTGGTACTACTTCACAATACGAGCTTACCCAATTTCAAGGTGATACCGACGTAGTAGAAGGTAGCGGGATTGTTCTTGTTGATTATGACGGCGCAAAGGCAATACCTGAAAATGCTATTGAAGGTTATGTCACGCCGCCAACCAATACGGTTGGTATAACGGAAGGGCAAAACCTAAACAACGGGGCTTCGTTTGACGCATACGTCAATAAAATAATGGTCTACACAGGAAGCGATCGAATTAATGTTGACCTTCCAAACTACGGAGGCACTGACGGCAACGGTGCTATTAACGGTTCAACTGACACCTATGATGTTGGGGACGTTTTCGCCTTGCGTAATAGCGGAACGGAAAATATAAATCTAAGGGTCGGCAATACGTCAGGGGGAACAATTCAGCCCCTTGGTACCACGTCGGTTTCAATTGCTCCAGGTGGTTATGCGGCACTAGTTAAAACATCAACTAACCTAGAATTCGAGCTATTAAGCCAAGCCGGACAGAACGCGCCAACTTCACAATCCAATGTAATAGCCACGCGTTTCGAGCAGCAGGGCGGTGTAGGTTTCACGCAAACAAGCAGCAATACTAACGTCGTCGCCTTGACGTTAGCCGACATGGATCTTGTTAACGGTGAAACTTACGAGCTTACTTGGACGGGTCAAGTTACCACGACGGACGCAGGTAACGAGGCTGTTATAACAATTAACAAAGAGCTTCTAAACCAATCGCCGCTAGTAAAAACAAGCTTGGATCAAAAAGGCATACGTGAAGCATTGGCGAATGTTCCAGGGCCGGAAGTAATGATTTTGTATTACACAGCAACCGCTACAGAACAAGTAGATTTCACCGTCGAAATAAACTCTTACGATAATTCAACGAGTGTAACCGTTTCCGCTAATGCACTAAAAATACAGAGGATTTCATAACATGGCAGTTACTACATATATTTTTAATCAGTCAGTGGGGGCCGTTGATTATGTTGATAACTATTTCACCGACCAAGCTCCTAAATTGGAAACAGTTTTTTCAACCTATTTAACAGAGGTTCATTATTGGGAGGTGTCGGGCGTAGATGATGTAATCACCATTTACTCGCACGACAACCAAGCGCTTACGACGCCACAGCAGGACGCTATACACGCACTACTTGACGACCTGTCAAATGTCGAGGCTCCAAATAATGCAGTGCCTTACGACAGCCAAACGCCCGACAACGTACTAGAAATAACCACAGCGGTGGACGCAACATACGAGGTTACAAAGCAGTATCGATACGTTTATCTGACCGTTAGCGCGGGCGCGGTGGCAACACTAAACCTTAATATCTCTAATGGCTTGGATGTTGGAGAGTCGTTTGAACTGGTTATGGCTTTGTCGTTTGCTGGCGGGGCTGGCCTTTCTATGGATGGGCTTTCGGGTGATGTGTTCGACGGATCAGGAAATTCTAATTTAGGTATAAATGTAAACGGTACCTATTCCGTTATTATCCACAAGCTATCCACAGGCGTGCAAATATCGACCGCTATAAAAGACCCAGTTGCACACACTCAGGTAATCATTCCAGATTATTATATTAAGTTTGACGGTGTGGATAGTCACTTCGAAGTTGCCGCAGTAGATTTGACCGGAAACCTTGTCAATGTTTTGGACATGACGCAGGCATGGACAATAACCGGAATAATCAGGGAAGAGCATTTTGACTCCAATACGGTCATGTTCAATCGCTGGGCTAATTCTGTAGGCATAGGGAAGTACCTTGGAACAAATATATTTTTTCATACCGTAAACGGTAACGGCGGTGGGTACTACTTCACGGGTGAGCAAGCCACCAACTTAACCAATAAGCGGTTTTTCTTCATAAACGACGGGGCAACGCTAACTTGTTACATTGAGGATAGCGTGGGATTCACCACCACGCATAACGCAGGAAACAGTACAATATTTAACGGTCAGTTAATTGTAGGACTAAGGAAGCACTACTCAACGATTATGAGCCAAACGGCGGCAGGTATTGACGATGTTCTAATATTTAATACAGCGTTAAGTTCTGCTCAGAGATTAGAGGTTGTCGCATCCAGTGACCGCACAAATATTTCAAATTATGCAGATGTTGGCGCGTATTGGAAAATGGGAGACGATACATTCCCCGCCATTCACGACGAAAAACGCAATGTAGATAACACCTATTTAAACGGGTTGGCTACTGATTATAAGGAAGTTACATAATGTCGAAAAGATACTTTTTGGTAATAAATCCGACACAGGCAGACAAGGATAATTCCGTTCAAGCGGCCAATGGGAATACTGATTATATCCAATCAATCATTCCTAAGTATCATGTGCTAAGCCCTGTAGGTTCTTACGTGTTCAGCAATGGCGTAGAATTATTGGTAGGCGATGTACAGATAGATTCAAGCGGCATACAGGTAAATCCTGACGAGGTGCGAGTATTCGCAGAAGGTAGGCTTTGCCAAGATTGGGCGACGATACCGGACGGATTAAAGCGAACTGTCAGGGATCATGAAAGGGCTTCAGGTCGTGACATGGTTAATACTTTGGAGGGAAGCTATGACGGCATAGACGACGCAGAAGCGGCAGCGCTATTAATAAAAGTGGGCGACGTGAAAGTCTCTTTGGATTCTGGCTACCTTGGCTTGGCGTATTATGAATCCAACCTGTTAACCGTAGACGCAGTATTTACACAGCCCAGGAAAGACGAACTATTGGCGCTTATTGGCTCGTACTTTGTCAAATTTCCAAAAGACTGAGGTTGTCCCAATGCCCGAGAATGTAACCCTAAGTTTTCGAAGACTTGCTATAATAACCCTTGCAGTTACTTTTATTGTTTCGGTTGTGCTAACTGTTATTATGAAAGAGAAAGCAAAAACTGATAAAAACATAGAGATAGAGGCGAGTGAATATGTTTCAGGGAGTAAAAGGCAGGCTTGACTTGTACATTGATACGGCGGCCAAGGTTGGGACTGAGTTAATCAACAATCCAAAGTTTGGCCCAGCAGCCGGGGCGATTTCCTTTGGCGTATATTACGCTGAATTATCGGGGGCTCTTGGTGTTGTGGCTGGTGCCCTTGGTGCTATTGGTGCGGCAATTGCCATATATGTAAAGCTGGCTTCTTGGGGTTACGACAAGAGAATAAAAAGCCAGAAGTTGAAGCAAACAAAGCTGGAAATTAAAAGTCTTGAGGATGTAATGAAAAGGAGAGGGGGCAAATAGCCCCCTTTTCTACTATATTATTCGGCATACATTAGAAAAAGAAACCCCGAACCCGTATACCATTTATCAACAAGAGTTTTGATTTCTTCGGCTTCGCAATCTTCAAAATCTTTATCGTTACTTATTAGATCTTCTGATAATTCGGTAAATGACCACCCCTCAAAATCATATCCACTATCAATGGCATTATCTAATGCTCGACTAACAGCTTCTTGTGTGGGCATTAAAACGTATACCTAAAATTATTGGTTATCAACGCCTTATCGAAAGCAATTGAAATACCCGTATCAATTTTAAATCGATCGTATCCAATGGTTAGTGTTGGCAGCAAGTACATTGAAGCGCCCCCGCCTAACCACGCGCCTTCTGCTTGTTCTTCTGAATAGCCAGTAACAATGCCTACTGTAACCGATGTGGAAACGCTGTATTTACCGTGATTGAATTTAGACAATTCTTTGGTGTATCCGACAACGGCAGATTGTTTATAGAACGAGTTTTTGAACGTTATAAGCGTTAGACCATTATCGAATATAACGCCTAATGCGTAGTGCGTTTCGTTAAGCTTTTCGTATTCTGATTGTGACCCGTGGCTAGACCATCCCCCTAGAATCAAATCAGTAGCGTACGCAGAAGGGGAAATGAGTATTAAAACTAGTAGCAAGTATTTCATGATTTACCATCCATATATTTTTTGATTATGTTTATTGCTTGATCGATACCGGCGGCCCAATCTGCCGCGTACCCTACTTTTATCATTTGCGCTAAGTGTTCGCGCTGGTTTGTTTTTACAGAGCTATACGTCTCCCCTGTTTTTTTCATTTCCAACCATAAGCCGGATAGGTCGCCAACAGGTACGGCAATGAACAGGTCAGAGGCTCCAGGCTTTAAACCTTCGCGCTTCATCTTTGCCATTTGTTTCGCTCTATCGGTTGGCGTCTTACCTGCTAGATGAGCCCCGTTTGGTATGGCTATAATGCATTCCTGGTAATCTTGATATTGCATTTTAAACCAGCGTACAACCGCGCTTTGTTCTTTGCTTTCCTGTTGACCTCGTGGCATTGGTTAACCCTCCTACCATATGCTTACTTGTAGGCTCATTCCTTCTTGTATGGAGTCCAAACCATAACTAGAAAGAATTGCCTGAATGAATTTAATTGAGCGGCTATTGCTGGATATAATCATTTTTTCCAGGTCGCCTTCATAGTCGCAAACTTCTTCTATATATCCGTCTTGAGATTCTATACCAATGCTTTCACCTACATTATAGATGTGTGATTTTTCGTCATAAAACTTACGGTTAGAGCAGCCAATTTTTATTTTAAAAAAAGGGGCAGGTGACACAGTTTCGCTTAATTCGTGCTTTCTTGGCATTTGATAATATCCCTTTGTTCCTGTTTGGTTAGCGGCTTGAATATTCCCACTTCAGCCGCCCCCTGTTTTGTTTCTGTGAGCCGTTGCGCATATGCTTGGCAATCTCTTAGGCCGCCATCCCCGAAGCCGGTGTGTGCGATTTCCGGCCCCAGGTCTGACGTTAAAAGGACTGCGTATGCTGGCTTATCCACCTTTCTTGCAGATTGTTTTATTGATTACAGAATCAACAAAATGCTCTCTTGCTAAATTTGCTTTGCCAGAACCTCTACCCCCCATTTTTACCTTGTGCGTTAGTTCTGGCGGCGAAGGTATAACCCGTATTTCTTCCCACTCTTTATCGGGTCTAAGTACAGCACCATAAGCAGTGTTGATAATGGTCGTTACGCCAGCCTCGTGACCTTTTTGAACATCTTCGGGTATGTGGTCAGCTACC